>CEOA01010392.1_pt1 | contig 19300 bp, 21 predicted proteins | sample 530251 | NCBI WGS metagenome assembly CEOA01 (sample SAMEA2619838, study PRJEB7988) | marine metagenome | biome: marine biome (ENVO:00000447); feature: surface water layer (ENVO:00002042); material: "saline water (ENVO:00002010), including plankton (ENVO:xxxxxxxx)" | depth 5 m
TCCAACCATTATTCATCAAATCCCATCATAACCATGTTTACGCTTGCGACTGTGCTTCTTCCGATCACATAATCACTAGCCCCTGCCACTACTGGCGAAAAACTTAAACTTTCATCTGGCCCAATCTGAGTGTTTTCCAATAGCTTTGTAGCATTAGCAAACGTAGCAGAACTATCTCCAACACCAAGCTGAACAAACGCTGTTGATGAACTCCGATTAAGTATATGAACAGTATAAGTTCCTCCAGAAGAACCAGCCTGTCCTATATTCGCTGTTGTGTTTGCGCTAAGATCCACGCCTGATATTTTAACTGTCATTACAATTGCCCCATAAAAAAGACTTTACTGGTTGATATTGATGAAGCAGTTTGGAAAGAAGGTGGGCTACCTGCTCCAGCAGAAGTTAAAACCTGACCTGCATTACCTGTTGCCACCGCTACAGGATTACCTGACGCATCATAACTAATTATGTTTCCATCTGTCCCAGATGCCATCTTAGCAAGAGTTACAGCATCGTCTACAATAGAAGCAGTTACCACTGCATTTGATGCCAATTGATCGGCTCCCACGGCATCGTCTGCTATTTTATCTTGAGTCACCGCATCGTTAACAATTTTAACAGTAGACACTGTATTGTCGTCTGGTGTGCCAACACTCACAGTAGAAGCTGAAATACGCATTACTTCTACTAAAGCTCCATTTGCAGGAGCTTCAGAAAATGTTAACGTTGTTCCACTAACCGAATACGTATTCTTAAACTGGTAAACACCGTCAACGTAAACGTCTGTGTTATTTTCAGTTAAAGGGTCAGCACCTAAAGTAAACGTAGTATCTGAGCCATCACCTGTAAAATTGTCTACAGCCAGCGTTGCCCCACCGCCACCAATCTCGCCCCAATCTGACCCATCATAGCCTTCAAACTGTGTTTCAGTGGAGTTAAATCGGAAATACCCAGCAGCAGGAGATCCAGGTCTTTGTGCTGTTGTCCCTACAGGAATGTGCATTGAGTCAGTGGCAGACCCTACATCCAAAGAAACATCAGGGGATGTATTAAGAATACCTACACGATTATTACCTTGGTCTACTTTTAGTACAGTGTCATCTGGACCTTCATCTTTTACATCCTGTAAAAGCGCAGAAGTCATCCGTATTTCTACTTTAGCCCCTGCACTAAAAGCTGCTGCACTCGTATTATCTTGACCACGAGTAACTGTTAACGTAGTCCCAGATATATTAGTTACTTTAACAACTTCTACCGTAGTGCCATCACCGTTATCTAAAGTAACGTAGGCATGATGCCCACCACTAATCGTGGGAAAACCTGTAGCACTAGCAATCGACAATGACGTAACAGAGTTATTTATCCCTGAAGATAGCGTAGTGCTGAATTTATTTGCAAACTTTACGCCCATGCTTTTACGCCTTTACGAAACGGTAATTACCCAAGTAATTGTCATCGAATCGTTGCTAGATTTATTAATAGTTGTATACACGGTCCTACATAGCATTGTACCGCCAGAAGAGGCATTTAATATACCTGCTTCTACCAAAGCACCTGTACCTGTACCAGCACCAAAAGTAGCTACATAAGTTACTGTGCCAGCCCCTGTATTAACAGTAGTGCTAGTTAAAGCAACTCTAGCTGCTTCTGCGCTTAACGAAGTTTGACCTGCTGCAGCTGCTGTGTTGTTTGTGCCTACAGCCATATGGCTCATAGCAGATGCAGTCGTATCTTTCATACGAGAAGCAACGTAGCCTTTGCCAGCTGTAACCACTAGGTTATCAACCTCTCGGACGATTTCATCATTCAAACGAATAATTAATCGGCCTTTCATATTTAAATCATCTGAAATCATTGTCTGCTCCTAGCCATTAAACGTTGCCGTATTCATGGTTGAGTTATTTAAAAGAGAAAGAGTACCACTTACATAATTAATTGACAGCACTTCTGCTACAGAAGCACTATCAGCTAATGAATTTAAAGCAAAATTAACCGTTAACTGATCCGATATAGTAGCTGAATCAGCCAGTGCTTTGCCAACAGAAGCTGTAAAAACATCACTCATTCCCACAACATTCTGTTTAAGGATCGACTGAATTGTTTGACTATCAAACACTTCATCTACTGTAAAGGCATCAGAAAGCGGTAAACCTATAGTTAGTAAGGGTGAAATACTGTCGCTCATGCTGACAGAATCACTAAATGTTCTAAGGATATTCAGTAATGGACTAAAGGAGTCACTCATGCTGACTGAATCAGCTAACGCTTTACCCACATTAATAGCAGGAACATCAGCCATACCTATGCTATCTGCTACCGCTTTACTGTACGCAAATACAGGTGCATCGCTAAAACCAAAAGAATCACCAAAAAACTGATTTAAAGAGTCTGGATCAAGCCGAATATCGACCATCTGTATGTTTTGATAGGTCAATAAAGCTTCTGGCTGAGTATGAGTAATCTCTGCCTTAATGTTTTGGAAGGTAATTGTTACCTTGCTGCTCAATCGAAATCGCTCCTAACCTTTAGTTTAACAAGGTCATATACCGTGTGAATACCACCATTTGAAAAAGTAATTTCTATTTCCCCTTCAAATGTACCTTCTTTTGTCAGTGTGCCAGCAGGAAAGTTAGTAGTTACTTGCCCTCCAGACGCATTGGTTACTGTACATGTTAGAGTAGATAGCACTGTAGTCGTACCTACTTCTCTGATCCGTAGCCTAACTGTTGCTCCAGTTAAACCAATTGCTGCCCAAGTGTCACTGTCACTTGAATCTAATGTTTGCCCTGTTGCTGCTGTGGAAGAGTCTTTCAGGGTAAACGTCAACTCAGGTAACGTATCACCCGTGACTAAATTTAATGTGCTTGAATATGCCATGTTCTATTCCTGTATACCCTAAATTACATTATAAAAAGGGAGTAACCTGTCACCAAAAGTTTTCCCCACATTAAAACCGTTTGTTAGAGCAGTATCAATTGTTTCTGCTGTAGGTCCTAACAACGGAATAATAGGACTTTTACCCCATTCTGCTTGTTGATGCATCATATTTAATAAAGTAAAAGGCCCTAATACTCCAGAACGATCAATAATTTCACCAGAATATTCTGACCAACTCATCCTATCTGATCTAAAGTATTTATCACCAGATTCTACTCCTGGTAATATCCATGCTAATCCATTCTTAGCATACTCACGTAGCTCAAGACCAAACATAGCTAATGGAAAAACAGCTAACCCAGCAAGTAAAACTAAAGCTCCTGCTTCTGTCATACGCTGGTAAGGCATTTTGTCTGCATTAGCCAAACGAGCTTTAAATTCTCTTTTGCCACCACCAAGAATTACTTTACCGTATGCATAGAAAAATGACTTCAACTGCCAAATTAAAGCCCAACGTGGGTCAGATGCCCACACTGGACGTTCTGCTGCATTAGGTCTAAGTATTGAGCTTTCTACAAACCGTTGTAATCCAGCCCTTACTTTCTTGCCTACAGGGCTAGTAAACTCACGGCCTCCTTTTACCCATGCTTTTACTTCATCTGGAGTTAAACCTAGCTCGTTTAAATAACGCAAAGAATTTTCGTTTTGAGTAGCAGGGTCAGAATGTCGAATAATAAAGTTAACTCCCATGTTACTTGCAAAAATTCTAGTAAAACGGGTAAAAAAGTTTAACCCTGTTATTTTAAAGAAAACATCTGTCCATTCACGTACCTTTGGGTCCATGTAATCTAGCTCAGCTTGAGTCATCCAAGCTGTCGCCACAGTTTCATTAGTAATCACAGCAAGGTCCCGTGCTAATGTTTCAGCTTCTTTGTAATTCTTGATTGAGTTAAACAATTCAACAAACCCTGCTTTAAACGCTGCAAAGTCTTTTGAAACAATTAAAGGTCCTGCTAACTCTGGGATACTGGCAATAGCAGCAAAAGGTAGAATAGTTATTATCTGTAAAAACTGACCGTATGAATTAACTTTTCTCCATAACGGACTAAGTGGTTCATTCTGATAACCTAAATAGGTATGAATAACATCAAAAGCTTTTGCTCTCATTTCTGGCGGTAGCTTATCAAGTTCAGGACCTAATAAATCATTTCCTGCTGCGTCTTTAGTATAAGCATTCCACTCAACCCGTTTAATCGTACTATGCAGATATTCAAGCAATGAGTCTGTGGGATCTTTTATGTAGGGCGTACCTTGTAACTCACTAAGCCCTACATTCTTTGTAAACTTCAACTCTCGTTCAGTATATTGAAGTGGATCTACTTTCTTTTCTTCAACAGTTTTATCAGGCATAGGCGTACCTTCTACATCATCTTGTAGCATGTCATGCCTACGCAAAAGACTAAGAACCACTTTTTTAATTCTTACCCTTTCTCTATTGATCTCCATTTCATCAGTGAGCTTTTTAGCCTCGATATTTTTTCGCAATACAATTTCTACAAACCCATCAGGCTCAACTGCAATGCCCTCTAAATCAAGAACAGTAGGAAAATAATTCTTTAACATCTCAATGGATGCATTCTCTTTATTATTAGGTCCAATGTAATCTTCATAAAACTTTTCAAGAAACTTACGGACCTTATATTCAACGGATTTTTTATCCATAGACTCAGTAGGAATGCTTGACTGCGCTCTTTCTATTCCTGCTTTGATCTCAGGATCACGTAAATCTGTTATAGGTTTACCTTCAGTACCTAGAGCTTTTTTAAGTTCTTCTTGCCAATAGTCTCTTGCTCTACCCACATCTCCAACAAAACCTAAAGATCGCCCCTCTGGCGTATAATCTTTTCGACCTTGCTGCGCTCTTATGTAGAAAAAATCAGCAATACGGTTTAATGTCGCTCCGTATTTTGCACCGCCTAGAGTTCTTAAATAGCTATCAGCCGTTTGAAGCATTGACCCAAGAGCTTTAACGCCCCTGCTTTCAACAATTTTATTACGTAATCCAGCCGCTTCCCGTACCGCTTGCTTTAATTTATTTGGTTCAGTTGTAGGTTGTGAAGGTTTATCTTTTACCGCATCTAACTCTGCTTGTTTCTTAGCTTCTCTTTCTGCAATTTGTTTCTTAGAAGGATTCCTAAAACCAGTTTGTTGCCGACTAAACTCAAGCTGACCTTTGCGAGTTGCTTTATTTGGTTTCTTGCCTAATACTTTTTCTGCTATGTTAACTACTTTTTCAACGTTAGCTTGTGACCTACCCGACTTTTTACTTCTTTCAACAATAGCGTTAATGACAGTATCACGAACAAAGTTATTAGTTCCTCCAGACGCTCTTCTAGTTTCCATTACATTAGTAATAAAAATTTCAAAATCAGCATCAATAGGGGTATCGCCTATTCGTCTTAACTTTCTTGATCCTGCTTTTCTTAAAGCTCGATAATAACGCTCCATCCTTGCAACGATGTTTTTATAGGTTTTTTCAACAATATTTTTTGGTTTTTTGTTTTTAAATTGTTTACTAGCCCATTTAGAAACTTGATCAGCAAAATATTCTTCAAATTGAAGGTCAGGATTATTTGGGTATAAATCTTTTAAAATAGTATAAGGTTGTCCTGACTTTTTAAAATTTTCAAATAGCCTATTGTATATCTCTTTATTAGAATCTTTTTTAAGATCATCTATAATGTTTTTAAATAAAGCATGACCTATTTCATGTGACGCAGTTAACATGTGTTCTAGGTTTTTAGCGTTTGCTTCTGTAGTAGGAGTGCCTTTAGTATCATCAATAATAGCAATAGAATTAACATTGCCATCTTTAATATTATTATCTTTTATAAGCCTACCACGCAACGTAGGTTTACTTTCAAAATCAACTAATGCTCTGTTTACATCTTGCACCATTTGCTGAGAAAAATTTTGTTCTAAATCTAATCCCTCTGCCAACATTGCTTTTAATTCAGTTAACGAGAAAATAATTGGTGCATTTTTTAACCCTGCTGCATCTAAAGCAAAGTTTATAAACTTAGCTACTTCTTGTGTGGCCCTAGATTTAAACCCATATACTTTAGTGTTATCTAACTTGGTATTAGCAAATTTACCTTGGTTTTGTTTTTTCTTATTACGTATTTGCTCTTCTGCATTGTTAACGATAGCCTCGGCCCTTGCCGTACCTTCTTCTGCATTCTCTTTGCGTAAATTATCTAAGATTTTGTTTTCTTCGCTATTAAGTTTTGCTTTCCTTTCGTCTACTCTTTTAGCTGCTTGTGCAGCTTCTCTCCTTCCTTGAGGAGTGCTTTCAACAGGGTCTTCAGGTCTATTAACTGCGGTATCTTGTGCCATGCCAATTTTGGCTTGACGTAACTCTTCTTGAGTATTTATTTCTTGTATTGCAGTTTCACTTTCTACAACGTCAGGGTCCTCAACTACTCCTGATACAGTAACAGTGTTACCTTCTTCGTCTACAGTTTGCTCTAAAGCAACCCGTGATGCAGCTTGTTCATATTCACCAAAAAAGTATTCGTTTTCTATCTCAGCTTCAGCAGCATCAATAGCTTCTTCACCAAAATCTTCTGCAATCTTTTCACCATCAAGAATAAGATTGCCTCGATAATCTGTATTATTTGTGCCATCAGTGTAATCGGTTCTTCCTGTGCCTAATGAACCATCAGGGTTACGTTCATTCTGTAAAACTCTCATTAAAACAGCGTTGGTATAGGCTATTTCATTTCGTGCATCTTGTTCAGCTTGATTTTGTGTCGTTGTTTCAGGACTAAGAATATATTTAATAGAATAACTTTTGCCTTTTGAAGTCCAAACAAGAGGGCTATCAGAAATTTGCTCTCCAGTTCTATTATTAATAACTGGTTTTACTTTGTTTATATTAGGAGTAGAAGGACTTCTAAACATTTTAAAAACAAGTGAGCCACTTATAGCGTCTGGGTTATCAGGAGAATAAGTTCCATCTGACATACCAAATATATCTGGTATATCTCTATGTCGTATTTCATACCCATTAGATAAAAACTCAGAAAGACCTTGTGTAAAAGAAGCCCTTACAGAAAAACGATTTGAAAGATTCCCTCTAACTCCTGATTTAAAAGCAGCATCTGATAAAAGCCTAGCCCCTAACGCAGTTATTGCTATAAGGTTAATAGGCTTGAAGTCGCCTACGTTACCATTTTCATCAACGGCAGCCATTTCAAAACCAGACTCTTCTGCAAATCTTCCTTCTTGAGCCGACTCAAACACATCTGCTAAAGCGTCTTCTATTGTTCCTCTTCTTGTTTCTTTCTTATATATAACTTTCCCATCTTTATCTCGCAAAAGATTTCCTTTCTTATCACGTAAAGGAAAACTTACTTGGTACTCAATAATGTTGTCAGCGTATTCAACAACTTGTAATAAGTCTGTGCCGTCTTGATCTTTTAAACGAGAAACAGCACCGTCTATATTAGGGGCAGACGTAGCAGGAATTATAGCGATGTTAGCAGCAGGGTTTTGTTTCTTTGCAGCTATGGCTGCTTTTAAAGCAGCCGCTGGAATTGATTGAGCAAAATCATTAACTTCAAAGTAATTGTCAGGGAAGTCAAAAAGTTCAAGGTATTCTTTTCGGGCTTTTTTAAGGCTATCAAATACTTTACTTGTTGCTCTAGCCTTAAACTTCTTATCTTTTCTACGAGATGCTATTTCTCTAAGAAACGCTTTTCCTTCTGACGGGTCTGTATTAAGTAACGACTGTTCAGAAACATCACCTATATTTTCTCGTTGATCTAAACTACCATCAATTTCAGCAATAACCGCCCCACCTTCTGCGGTTTCGTTTACATTAGGAGTAGAGGAACGTCCTGTCATCTGCTCCAATTGAGTATCAATTTGCTTAATAAAAAAAGAACCTACAAGTTCTTCCTCAACTAATACATTTCTTATCGCACGTAAATTTTCACTTGCTGTTGTCTCACCATTTACTACAGACTCAGGGTTCTCTCTTCTAATCTTTTGATCTTCAGCCCTAAGTTTTGTTATTTCATCTTGGAGTAGAGTTAAAGTAGCTTGGTCTAAATCGTCCCGTGTTTCAGTTTCACCAAAATCAAGTTGTCCTTGTTCTGGCTCTACATCAAAATTAAACTCGCCTTGAGTGGGTTTGTTTTCTTCGGTTACTAACTCTTGCCTTGCTTCAAGTGCTTTTTCATAAGTCGTTTCAGCAACTCGCCCACCTTTAGGCATTAAATTTCTTGCTGCTTCTACTGCGTTATCTTTATTCTCTTCAGACGTTACTTCTTCAGAAACAACGTTACCTTCTCCGTCTAATGCCTGAATAACAATGCTTTGAGGATCTAATGTCTCAGGAACTGCACTGTAACCAAGGGCTTCTTTAAGAGCCGTATCACTTGCCCCTGCTTTAACAACTTCTTCTGCAAGTTGTTTGCTAGTGGTAACAATAGTCCCTTTGCCTTTTATAAAAGCAGTGTAAGCTTCGTTGCCGTCAATAACAGCAGCTTCTACGTCTCCATTTTTATTTGCGTTTTGTACTGGGGTAGCACCAGGAATAAAGACTGCTTGCTTAGAACTTGTTCTATCAAACATAGCTTTTAGCTGAGCTTTAATGCTTCGATCAGACTCAACAGTAGGAATAGCAGTACCCATAGGGCCGTACTGTTGTTCTGTAATTTGGTCACTTACAATTTGGTCTTGGCCCTGCCTTAAAAAGCTACTTGCTTTACTCATAACATCGTTAGAGTTAACAGCAGAAATAACACCTCCTACTGTACCTCCAGCACCACCAATACCAGCACCACCAAAGAATCCAGCAAACGCTGCTTCAGCTAAACGTAACTGCCCTTCTTGTGCAGTAAACTCATCATCCATTGCTCTACGGTTTGCTATAGCAATAGATTCTTGAACTGTTTCAGTAGCTGCTTCTACTGCACCACCACCAAGAATACCTTTGTTAATATCCTTCGCTAGTTTGCCGTACCACGAGCCACCTTCAGTTGCTCGTGATTTAGCTACCTTGCCAAACAGTTTAACGAGCGCAACTTCTCCACCTACGCCTACGGCAGCTTGTGGAGCAGCTACACCTAAAGCACGAAACGCTTGGCTTCTATCGGGGTCTCTACCAGAGTCAAGTGCTTCAGAAAAAGCACTACCAGCTAGGGGTGGGTACTCTGCTGCAAACGCACCGCCTATGGCTCCTCTACCTACGTCCCTTCTTAAAAGACCTGCACCTGCATCTTTTTTAAGCTTGGCAAATGCTTGTTCTAACAAGGCTTTCTCATCAGCAGTTGCAATGCCTTTTATATTGCGCTGAACGGTATCACGTAATAAACGATTGGCTGCAGCCCTGTTACCAGCAGTTATAAGTCCTCTACCTAACCCTGCTACTAACGCACCAGTACCTGCTCCTGCAATAGAAGTAATAGCAGAAGGAAGCACTTGACCACCTGCTTTAAATGCTTGGGTAACAAAACCGTCAAAAGTAGGGTTATCTAGGAACTCACCAAAAGATTCAATGCCTGAAAGATAATCAGGAATAAAAGACTCACGAACTCTTGCTTTACGTATATTAGCAGCAGCGGCTTCTTCGTTACCTGTTAAGGTATTAAAAATACCTTTGAAATACTCAACATCTGTTTTGAGGCCCTCTATCCCTACAGTAACGCCTCTACCAAAAGTTTCTCCTAAAGAGGCAGGTCCGATTTTATCAGTATCTACTATCTCATCGGGGCGTGGGGCTGGCCTACGAGGGGCATTAAAACTTTCATCAAGTAAACGATTAAATAGCTCAGACACTATTCTTCCTGATTCGCTCTAGCTCTAGTATTATCTCTAGCAATTGTCACCGCTAAATCTTGAATCTCTTTTAGTTTAATTTTATTTTTAAACGCACCAATAGACATTGATTTCCCTGCTTGGCTACCAGATTGGTAAGATATTTTTGTAGGCTTATCAGGATCATCAACGTACAAATTGCTTATATTGACATCATCTACGTTGACTGACGGAGAACCACCAAAGAAACTAGGCTCAATAAGATTACCTATAGCAGCAGAAACAAGTGATGCTCCTGCGTCACCTAATAACGTAGCTGTCCGCTGTGGATTGTTTTTATCAACAAATCTAGGATCTTGTCTATTTCGTCTAAGCTGCGACAATAAAAAATTAACTTCTTGCAATGGGGTCAAACCCTGTTCGTTTTTCTCTGTGCTTTTTAATAACTCAGGAGTTAACCTATTTGTTAAATTAAAGACAGTATCTGTATATTCGGCTATCTCGTCATAAGCCCCTTGATTTTCCTGTGTAGCAGATTCCCTAGACTTAGTTATTGCGTTCATCAAAGCTGCTCGTGAAGTCTGCCTATCGCTAGTAGCTTTAAATTTGTCTAAAGAAGAACCTGCTGCATCACCACCAATAGCAGTTATATCTAGCAACTCCCTAACAGCGGATCTTTGTTCTGCATCTGGAGCCATTACAGTAAGCATTGAGTAAGCAATAAGCTGCCTGTCAGGAGGCAATTTGTTTTTAAAGTCTTCTATTTTTTCAATACCTGCTTCTTCAAACGCTTTTGCAGCTATCTGGGTTTGTTTTTCAGTAAAGGTTAATTGACCGTTATCAACAGCAGCGTCTATGGTACTTACTATGTTTGCCCTAAACTCTGGAGAAACATCCTTAAACTGATTAATGTTATCGTTAGGATCAATAACCTTTCTTAATTTTTCTTCAATCCCTTTAAACTCAGGTGCTGCCATACTTTTAGTAGTAGCACCTGATTTAATTAACCGTTCTTTTTCTGCTTTTAAGCTATTTAGCTCGTCTAAACGTGGGCCTGTTATAGTGTTGTTTTCAACATCTTTTTCAAGCAACGCTATACGTGTATCCAAAGAGTCTTGAATTAATAGATCGTATTTATCTGCTTCTGCTTCTACTTTAGAAAGGACATTGTTTCTTTGTTTAAGGGCACGATCATACTTTTCACGATTTTGTGTAGAATCGTCAGCATCTAAAGCTTTTTTAGCTTCATCAAGTGTTTTGTTTCTAGCTTCTAAGCGGCCTTCAAAAACGCCTTTATCACGTAAATGAGCTTTAAGTTTTGCTGCATTAGAGGTACTAAATAGTTTAAATTCATCATCTCCTACCAAATTATCATAGGCAAGTCCTGAGTATCTATCAGATGTAGCGGTAACAGTCATTTCTCCGCTGCCTTCTTCAAAAGACACCTCGCCTTCTACCCCTTCCATCTGCTTATTCTCGTCAAGAGACTGTTCTAAGAGGTTTAAACGTTCCACTGTTTCTGGGTCATCAGGGTTTAAAAACTCTCGCCCTAGCTTTAACATGTACGCTCTTTTTGCATTTCCTTTAAGCTCACCCAAAGTACCAAGAACTTCTCTTTCAAGTAACGCATCTTGAGCTAAAGAAACTTTAGATTGAATAGCTGCAGATATTTTGCTGTTATTTTCTAACATCTCTGCTTGAGTATTTCTGGCATCTACCGCCCCAATCAAAGTATTTTGAATGTTAGAGTAAGCTACTGGATCTAACTCATTAAGACTTAGCTGGATGCGCTCATTTAAAAGATCCACAGCTTCATCAAGAGACAATCGGATTACTGTTTCGTCTGCCCCACTACCAGCTTCTCTAGTTGCAACTCCAGGTTCCCCTGACGCATATCTGCCTGTAGCTGTAAGGAAAGTTTCCCCGTTTACAGTCTCTACTCGCACGTTGTCGTAGGTAAAACCGTCTGGGCTTTTCAGCGTATTTAGTTGTTGTAAAAGACCGCCTTTAAACTTACCTGCTTTTAAAGCACCATAAGTATTCTTATCTTTTTTAAGTTCGATAAGATTACCGCCCTCTTCAAGATTACCAACTCCAACATAAGGTTGAAACTCGTTTAAACCAGCTAAAGCTTGACGGGTTTGATTATCTCTTATTGATTGTTCTTCCTGTAGTCTAACGGTACGTTCGTCTAAAGCTAAAGCTCTGTCTTGCTGAGCAGCAGCCCGATCATACTGCCCTAACCGTTGCCTCTCTAATTCAAGTTGTTGATCTCGATACTCTTGATTTTGACGCATCCGTTCTTCTTCAAGATCAAGACCACGCTGCCGTGAACGATAATTTAATACTTGTCCTAGTACACCATCTACCATTTATAGCTCCTATAAGAACGGCAACGCCATAATAGCCATCGCACCTAACCCACCAATCGTAGAGTATTTATTGGCTTTATACTGCGCTCTAGCTTGTGTGTAAGCGTTCTTTCTTTGTGTTGCATCAGCAGCTGCACTACCTAATTGCTGTAAGCTAGTACGATTTACGCCCTGCCCTATGTTAATAAGATCAGCTAAAAGCTTTTGATTTGCATCACGTTGAGCAATACGAGCATCTGCAATAGATTGAATGCCACCTAATGTAGTGCCACGATTAATATTTCGCTGCATTTCACGTTGTTGAGCAGGAGTTAAAGCCGTGCCATAACGAGATAAATTACGTTGGGCAATACCAGCTGTTCTTTCTCTTGCCATTGCTGCATCTTCTCTAGCTGAATCAATTAAGCTAGTATCTGTGCTGGCCTTCTCAAGTAATTCTTTTTCAAAGTCTCTGTAATCTCTAATGTAATCAAGATAATCCTGTCGGGTCATGTCAGCGAAAACTTTGTCAGGATCGTTAACAGGATCTAACGTAACCTCCGTAGCACTATCAGCAGTTTCTGTTGGCTCGTCACCTGTATTCGGTATGCCGTCAGGACCGTTTTCTTGGTACTTTCTTGCAGCTTCAGTCGCTTGTTGGTACATGCCTTGTGCCATTATGAAACCCTTGTTGTCCCTGAATTAAAATTATAATACATTGGATCAGTGATAGGGTTTGATTGCGGAGAAGTTAAAGGATCAGCTAAAAATCTTTCCCCTCGCCTTTGTTGCCTTCTATCTTTCATACCAGCAAACCCACCGCCTTCTTTAAATGCATCATAGCCCCTCATCCCTGCAGCTAAAGCCATACCTGCACCTGCATCAAATTTAGCCATTGCAGTTTGTTGATTAGCTCTTGCTCTAGTTAAAGCATCAGAAGTTGCTAACCTAGACGCTTGTGCCATACCAGTTTGTGCTTCAGCAGCTTGTCCTCTAGCAGTACCAAGTACACCTGTAGCCATGGTATTTCTTACATCAGTAGCAGCTTCATCGGCCTTTTGTAACTGACCACTAATCGCTTGAGAAGTATCACCCATACGTGAGACATCAGAAGCCCCACGAAAACTAGCTTGACCAGTTAAAGCTTGCATTACATCTGCGTTTGCACGGCCTCTAACTGAGTCTCTAAAATTAAAATTACGAGCAGTATCACGCATCTCACGTAATTTAGGCGCATAGTTTTCATTAAAAAATAACTTCTCTGCCCTAGCTACAGCTGCACTGGCCTTCTCTGCTTCAGAAGGCTCATAATCTTGTTTTTTAGGTCTACCACCCATCAAACGCTCCTTGTATAAACAGAGTGGTTTAGCTCCCACCCTTTATCTAACCAACGCTGTGCAAACGGTTTTGGTGTTCGCACTTCTAATTCTGTATACCCTGCCTTACTCGCTTGTTCAGAAAAGAAAGTCATGTACTTTAATACACAATCCTTCCCTTTTTCTTCTGCCCATGCTATCCAAATTAGCAAAGTTGACGTTCCTGCATACTCATCTTTTAAACCAGTAGTTATAACAAACCCTTCTGGAGCTACCCACAGGTGTGCTTGTCCATTAACACAAGCTGCATATACATCTTCTGGTATAAAAGTTAATTGTTTCTGGTCTGTTAATATCTCCTGTATTCCATCTTTAACCCAAGGCCAGTAATCCCGAATATCAGATAACTGCGGCTCATCGGATCTCTCTTCCATACCTGTTTCTCCTCCTGTTCAACGGTAGGAATGGTCCACCGTATCTCACTTTCCTAGCTACGCCAGTGTCAGACTGCTTCGCTCTACGCTCTGCTTCTACCAACCCAACGTTATATAACTGCCTATAAACATCTGCACCCTGTAAATCCGTCCAATCTCTACTAGGCATACGTAGTAATCGAAACAAAGTGCCATTTACAATCGCTTCTCTATAGTCATCCATGATGTCATCGTTACAACTGGTTGACGTATGTAACGGTTTTAACTGTACTCGTAACCTTGTACTACTTGCCGTTGTTTCATTAGGTACAGGTACAAGATAAAACAGTGAACGAGACTGTTTAACAAAGTATTCAGGCGTACCATAGTAAGAAGGCTCACGCCATTTAGGCTTGCGCTCTTCTAGCAATGAAGTTGAAATAGGCTCTAAAGCATCTCCATTAAACAATACCCACATAATTTTATGGACTGCGGTATCAGTAGGTGGCTCAAGATCATATTCATAAATACCAGACACCGTTGTAATTGGGTCTAGCTCAGCTTGATATACTCCAGCTTTCTCGCACAACTCAATAACTGCAGAACGAATATTAGACTCTATTAAAGAATCAGGGCAGTTTTGAACCATTGGTATAATGTCAGGCAATAAAGATTCATATGTAGCCATTAGTTAACCCCCATCCCACGCATAGTTGTAGCTTGTGCCTGATTACCTACGTCTAAATTAGGAGTCGTAGTCAAATCGATTTGAGATTTACCAGTAACAGAAGTAATAAACAAATTATAATGTGCGCTGGCTCGTTGTTGATTACCTACAAACTCGCTGTCTTTCATGTACGCCATGTATAAAACGTAGTTCATTACAGCATTTGCAAAGACATCTGGTACGTCCAGATTGCCGTTTGCAGCTACTGTTGTTGGGTTAGCCGAATAAATAATTTCTAAAAAAGAAGAGGCCCCACTAGCAACCCCAGGATAAACATAATAATTACGAGGGTTTTGATCTTCATACATATAATGTTTAATTAACGAGCCGTGTTTAGCGTCACCTTTTACAGTAGGATCATGCCAAGACGGTTGTATTGAGTCTAATGAGTCTCTTGAAACTAATCGAGTAGCTCGTTTCCCTGTGCCTACTCTTGTGCCTGTATTAACCTGAAAGCCCATTCCAGCATGTTGCGTACAATAGGTGTATAACGTAGGTGCGCCAACTGCAACGGTAATCTTCGTGAATGCCGTACCAGATCCAGGTGTGCCTGACGTTGTTACGCCTGTTGTATACTCAGAACCACCGCCATGTGAGCCATTAGCCGTTGTAGAAAACCGTAGCGGATGCCCACTGTTACTAGAATCAGACTGATCAAAAGTATAAGTGCTGCCCTCTTCAAGCGTCAATGTTTGAAAAGAACCGTCAATATAAAACTTGTTACCGCCAGAGTTAACTACAGTTACAGTGTACGTCTTTTCAATCATTGCCATATTGCGTACTACACGCAGCAAACGATTACCGTCATCAGGTATCGTTTGTTTAGTGCCTTCAACTAACGCAACTGTTGCATTGGTGGCAGTTGCATCAGGTTTTAATAATGCTATTTCTCTCTGAGCATCATTAACCCAAAGCACTAATTCATTAGTAGAAGACCAGCGAATACCAGCTGTATCTTGAAGCGTTTGTTGAACTCTATCTAAAACACTTTGAACTGTAACAGTCATTTATCACCTATCTAAATAGGCTTGCCATGCAGCTTCCCTTTCATCTGTTGCTACAGTACGGCCAGCAACTCGATTGACAGCGGCAGCTTTTGGAGAGTTATCTGCTTTAAAATCTTCAGGATTACTCTCATTAACAAGCGTTTCTATGGCAGCTACTACAGTGTCTAAGTCCTCAAAAGTTTTAGGCTCATCATTAAGATTAATCTCAATGTCAGTATCCATTGCAGCAACTTCTTCTACCCAAGTTTCAGCAGGTTCTTCAGCCGATTCCACAACTGGTTCAGGTGCGCCTGATAATTTAGCCCCCATTTGCAATGCAACGGAACCTATCTCATCAGAAACTTCACGCTCAACTCCTGCTTCAAATAAAACAACTGCTCCACTTAACAATGCTACTCGCAGATCAGATTCAGAAACTACTTTCATAGTTGCTCCTTATTTAGACTTCTTTGTTGGACGGCTACCTGTTTTATTCCAAGCATTCATATACTGACGCAAGCTCATGCCTGTTTTTTTCAATTGCTCTGCAGATACATTAGCAAGCATTTTGCCGTTACGGTTTATAACCTTTGAAGACCCTGTGCCAAAAGCTCTACGATTTGTTTTTGGTGGTTTAGGCGGTGACTTTACATCAGTCACTATTTTTTTACCTTCTCGTAACCGCTGTTGGTCTAAGGTGCGTTTTGCAGCTTTAGGACCTTCAACAGTAACTTTAGATTTTCGACTTTGCTGTGCAGCAGCACTGTCTGGATACCGCTTTGCAATATTAGCTTTACCACCGTCACCTTTAGTACGGGTTTTCTTTTTTACTTTATTCTCTGACCTTCTTGATCGTAGGTTCTTTCGAGGCATAACCATAAGTTACTCCCAGTAAAATGAGTCCTCCCCCGAAAGAGAGGACTCGATAGGTTTTATCCTACAATAAGGTACATAGTTAATGTACCAGAGGTAGCACCCGTAGCAGGTCCTGCTTGTACTGTCACATCAATTGTGTCATCAGCAGAAAATGCTACTGGGGCAGTCGCTGTACTACCATGAGTAGCGTTACCTATTGCAAAGCTAGAGGCTGTGCCGCCAGCTTGACCAATAGTTGAGCCATCAATGAGAGAAGCAGCTGCGCCACCGTACCCTACGTCTAAGACGATAGAAGGTGAGCCACCAGTGTCAAGGTCAGTCGTAGTTAAAATAACACCATAAACTGTCTCACCTTTAAACACATCAACCATCTGAATAATATCAGAAGCTGAGAGTGCAGCAGTGATTGAGTAAGATGCTACCCTAACTCCCAAATTACCTTGGGGAAAGTTCTGGAACGCAGAGTTGCCAGATACAGAGTCAGATGTAAATGTCGCCATTTGTCATTCCCCCTTATTGAGCAGTATCAAGAGCGATAACACCAAAGTCCTGAACGGAGCCGCTGTGATCACTGTTGTACTTAGGTTTACGGAGGCCAAAGATTTTGCCTATTGAGATACCAGCTTGGTTCTCGTAGTCAAAAGTATCTTCAACGATTTCAGGCAACCCAATGTCAGCCATAGCTAGGGCCTGTGCGCCACAGAACAAGGCTCTCGCACCTGTTACGTCAGCGTTTGCGCCCCACTTGTAGCCAGCTGCACCAGCATTAGAGCTAGTACCCGAGGTTGCGCCAGATGTGTTGTAAACGTGACGGAACTCATGGACCATTACGCCATCAACCATCAAGCTAGAAGTGCCTGAGAACAGTTCGTTCTGAGGTCCTCTAATTGAAGCTTGTCTGACGTTAGCCAAGAAGTCTGAGTCAAGTTTAAGATCAGCCATCTGAGAAGGCGTTACAAATAAATGAAACACCTCTTGGTTCCCTGCAGCACGCATACCACGGATATAGTTATCCTTGGCATAGGCTTTTAGATCAACAATATGTCGATACTTTAGAACGTCAGTAGCAGCTACTGCAGTAGTGTCACCTGCTGCAAGGTCATTGCCGTTGACTCTTCTGTGCCTGTCACCTGTAGGAGCAGAAACATCAGAAGAAAACTCAAGGTCTGCCAAATCATGTCCTGCTGTTGGAGATGCATTTCTCAATGCGCCATTTGTTTTGTTGGTGTAAGCAATACCAGAAAGCGTTAAAAACGCCAGCTGGTCTATTCGATCAGACATAGCATATGCTAGTGCATCACGAGATTGCTCACGGAAGTTAACAACACTCTTCTGGTCGGCCAATCTACCAGACATGCGGTTTGCAAATCGTAGTTGATCTAGCTCGATGGTGATGTCAAAGCTTCTGAGTGCTTCTTCATTACCTTCCAGAGTGTTATCACCAGTGATACCATCGCCTGTCATATCCGCTAATAGCGTAATGACTGCTTTAGTACCCTTTTCATTCTTTGTTAATTCGGTTACACGCTGAACCATAGCGTTCTGACCAGCCCCTGCGAACTGATTAATAAACGACATGTTACGTGCAACTCGCCAAAAGTCGCGTGACCAAGCGGTTAATTGGTTGCTAGTCAGCGACGCAAAGTTAGTAAGAGCCATTTCGGTTCTCCATTATGCGTTACACTTTGGGCATAAGCCCACCCTAGCCGTTTTATGGTACGGCTAATCCGTTTCCTCGTATCGTGAGGTACGTCTTAGCGCAAGTTTGAACAAGGCGCGACCCTTGGAACCTTTAACGTCTGTCAGACGAGGCCGTTTTTACCGTGTACGACACGCTCTAATATCGTTTAGAGGGACGAAAGACTGTATATTAGTAACACTCAACCAATTTGGTCAAGTTATTTTCTGTATCTTCTCGTTTTTTTCGCTACTTTTTTAGGTTGAGCAGAGAATTGCTTGCCTCTTTTGGTATCTGCCTTCTTTTTTCGGCTAGTGGCAGCATATTCTTTAGAAGAAAGCCGTTTTATAGCCTTTTCAGGCAAATATCTTTCACCTGTAGCATTAGGGCCTTGCGTACTAGGCTTACCAGACTTAGTTCGCCACTTCTGCTTGGTCCATTTCTTTAAGCTTTTCTGGGATTTTTTTAAAGCCACTTACTTCTTTTTCCGTTTTTTCAACTTCTTAAAGTCTGCGCCTGTAATTTTGTCCCTTGGTTTAGCTACCCTAGCAAGTTTCTTTTGCTTTGAAGAATATTTTTTAAAAGGCATTAGCTTTTATAACCTCCTCCAGCTTTTTTATAAGCACGAGCCAGCATTTGCGCTTTGCGTCCACTCCATTGCCCAGGTTTACCCCCTTTTCCACCTGCTTTTATCTGCTCAAACAGACGTTTCCGCATAGTGGGCTTGGTGTAATTACCTGCTTCGTTAACTCGTGACTTAGATTTTGGCTTGGCTTTAGCTTTTGGCTTACCAGTTCTACGATTTACCATTACTTACCCACCTTTTTCTGAGCTTTCTTATGAGCAGCAGTAAAACTAGCCCCTGCTTTCATTTCTTTACGCATCATAGCCATGTGCTTTGCGCTATGATGCACCGAATGCTTCTTCAAAGTAGCTTCTTGCCGTGCCGTTAGCTTCTTTGCAGTAGGTTTTTTCTTCATGTTAGTAACCCATTCGCTTTGTAGATTTTTTCTTCTTCATAGCTGGCTTTTTCTTCTTTTTCATGCCGTTCATTTTCTTCTTGCCACCGCCTTTTTTCATACCGTACATAGCTTTTTACTCCTAAGTTATTGAAATTACTACCATTTTACTTTGTGTGACCAATATCGCGCAGATAATTTAGAAGGATTGGCATCTTGTGCGTTGTGTCGCGCATAATATGACCTCTTTCTAGCCTTATCTTTCGCTGATTTTGGATTTTTCCCAGCACCA
>CEOA01022102.1_pt1 | contig 19259 bp, 7 predicted proteins | sample 530251 | NCBI WGS metagenome assembly CEOA01 (sample SAMEA2619838, study PRJEB7988) | marine metagenome | biome: marine biome (ENVO:00000447); feature: surface water layer (ENVO:00002042); material: "saline water (ENVO:00002010), including plankton (ENVO:xxxxxxxx)" | depth 5 m
TTCCTAAAGATATATCTCAAGTAGGACCTAGTCAAACTATATATAGATCTACAGAAAGTTTAAATTTAAGAGTTGTAAATGAGAAAGTTCCATCATATCATAACAGCGTTCAGTTTTATGGTGGTCCTATAGACCAAAGAGTGACGCAGATATCAGAGTTAAGTAATCTTGGTATTTCTATAGGTAAAAAATCTCTAGAGCAAAGTGGAAGTGAACTTGCTAATCAAGATACTTTTGATTTTTCTTCTTTTGACGAAGATATACAACCTGGTTCTTCTGTTATAAGTGTGTTTGAGGGTGGTACAGAAAAAATTAATGCTTCAGAAAATTATTATGTAAAAGCTTACTATGCTACTGCTTCAGGATCAACTGTAGTTTTAAATCAAGATTCCACCGTTGCTATAGCTGACGCTTCAACGTGGACCTTTGGTCCTCCAGGTGTAGTGTTTAATTCTAATAACAATCCACTAATAGGTATATTATCTACAACAGAAGCTGTAGGTGTAGCAGAAGAAACTGGATTTCTTCCATATTTAGCAATAGGAGAAACACAACCTTTTGAATCTAACTTAGATATATTTTATGAAACTACTTCTTCTGGTTTGATATCAGTATTAAATGCAGATGTTATAGATGGAGATACTACAACTCCTGTAGCTTTTACAAATCCTCAATTTGCGTTTTTTGAAAATGAACCACCTGGTAATGGAGTTACAATTGACATGCAAACGGTAAATAATGATGGTGTTGAAATAAATGATCCAAATGCTAGTTTTAATTTAATTAGTGTAGAAGATGCCTTAGGTGATCCAGTAGATATATTTGAATTAGTAGATAATAATAATGGTACGTTTTATATAAGATTAACTTACGATGTTTCAAACTATGATAATTATTTTGGTCAAAATAGTCAAATAAGAAACTATACATTTACAGTTAGATGTGTAGTACTTTTTCAAACTGTTGACTTAAGTTTTACTGGAGCTATGTCTAATTTATCTCCATCAACAACTCTACCACCTGGTCCTGGGGGCGTTTACTGGAATTGGGGACCACCACCAGAAATAGGACCTGTTCCAGATCGTGGACCAATATATAATAATCTTATTTATTTAGGTAGTTTTGCAACTGGAAGTCAACTATATGAAGAGGATGATTACACAGGCGGAGGCGCTGTAACGACAAATGGTAGTTCTACAAATGCTCAAAATGATAATGTATATGCAGAGTTAAAAGTTGAAAACTTAACAATAAGTTATACTGGAGGCACAAACTTACCTACAGGATATGATGGCTCAGGAGTTACTATACAATTAGGTCAAGCTAGAATAAATGATCCAAGCAATCCTACAGAAGGTCAACTAGATACAACAGACGATAGTGTAACTGGATTAGGACTATTCATTAGTAATCCTGCAACTGCAACGCCTGGATGGGACGGATTAGTACCTGGTATAGGACAATCAGGAGGTATGGCTCAAACAAACTGGCATATATCTTACGATTTAGTAGATGCTAATGGCAGTGGAATAAGATTACAAGTAGTCGATGAAGATGTAATTTTAAGATATTATGTAGATCCAACATTTTAAATATGTCAAGTACAATAAAAATAAAATATTTTAACGCGTTTTGGAATAAAAGAATTGTAGATACTGATTTAGGTCCACCCGTAACTAATGTTGCATCGTGGCCTGGTTTAGTATGGGATCCACCCGGTTATCCTGCTTATCCTAACAATGTTAATATAGACCCAGCTTACGATGTTTTACAGTGGATGATTGAAGAATCTAGGATATTAGGTGGATTTAATAATACCAGTGTTGATTTTGGCGTTAAAGCTTATGCTAATGAAGAAAACATTAATCAACAACATAGGTTTAATAGTATAATATACTCAGGTGTTTACAACAGTAGAACAGGATTTAATCAAACAAATGTATTTTCTGTAGGTGAAGACATTACTAAATCATTAGACCCATCATATGGTCCGATACAAAGAACTTACGCTAGTGATAATGACTTAACTATATTACAACAAAATAAGGTAAGTAGAGCTTTAATTGATAAAGATGCATTGTATACGGCTGAAGGAGGAGGTTCTGTAACTTCTACTAATTTAGTTATTGGTCAAGTTGTACCTTACGTAGGTGATTTTGGAATATCAGATAATCCAGAAAGTTTTGCTAGATATGGATATAGAAGATACTTTGCTGATGCATTTAGAGGGTCTATAATGAGATTATCACGTGATGGATTAACTGAGATATCTGAATATGGAATGTCTGATTATTTTAGAGATGAACTTAAAAAAATATCTTCTAATTTTAAAACGTATAATGTAAGTGCTACTACATCTGATTGTCCTACGCCAAATCCTAGTACAGTAATAATACTTGATAACTCTGCTGACGATATTGAAATAGGAATGTCTGTTACTATAAACGGATTACAAACTAACGCTTATGTTACAGATGTTGACTACGCTATAAATGAAGTTACGTTATCACAAGCAATAACTCTTACATGTGGAACTTCTCCTGATGAATTAGTTTTTAGTAAACCAGTAATGGATAAAGTAGTAGGCGGTTGGGATATATTTGATAAACAATATGTTATATCTTTACAACAAGCTAAACTAACTCCATCTCAATTACAAGAATATGAAACAACAGCATTTGATGAATCAGTTAGAGGTTGGCCTAGTAGATATACTTATAATCCAACAAATATATTTAGTTTAAAAGATACATATTTTACTACTTTTAATGGTAAATTATGGAAACATCATGATGAAATAAGTAATAATAATAGAGGTAATTTTTATAACAATTATGTTGGGTCATCAGTGGAATTTGTTGTTAATGACAATCCATCAACTAAAAAAGTTTTTCAAACTATAAGCTATGAAGGAGACAATGGTTATCAAATAAATTCATTTGTTTCAGATTTTCAACAAATAGATCCAGATATTCCTATATCAAATCCACTTACATATAATAGTTCTAATTCTTATAGAGATACAACTACATCAGTAAAAAGCTATGATGAAGGTAGATACGCTGATAGTCAAGGTTATATATTAAGAGCAGGATTTGATAGAAAAGAAAACTTATACGTAGCTAATTTAATAAACAACTCAGTTCAAAGACCAGATGGTATATTATTTGGAGCACAAATGAGTGGTATAAAAGCTTATTTTGCTACAGTAACTATATCAACAGATGATTCTACAGACGTAGGAGGTTTAAAAGAAATATGGTCTGTTGGAACTAAATTTGTACAATCATCTTAACACAATACTATGCCAGTACCAGCCTTAATAGCCGTAGGAGTAGCTGCTAATGCGGCAACAGCTTTATTAGCAAATGGAAAAGCAAACTCCATGAACAGTCAATTAGAAACATTAGAAACTAATATAACTAATTTAGCCAATAATAGACAAGAAATTCCTAACCTTGCTGATAACTTAACTGACTTATCAGGTACTTTAAGTAATCCATTTGCTAATTTAGGTGTAGCAATGAAGTCAGCTGAAATACAAATGGAACAAACTGATTTAGCTTTAGCTAATACATTAGACACATTAAGAGCTACAGGCGCTAGTGCAGGTGGTGCTACAGCTTTAGCAAGAGAAGCAGCCAGAAGCAAGCAAAATGTAGCTGCAAATATAGAACAACAAGAAGCTCAAAATCAAAAACTAAGAGCACAAGGCGAGCAGCAATTGCAACAACAAGTAATGCAAGAGAAAATAAGAATACAACAAGGGGAAATGGCTGCAGATCAATTTGCTTTCCAAGCTCAAGAAACTAGAGAAATGCAAGAACTTGATAGAGCACAAGCCTTGTATGATAATGCTTTAGCACAACAAACAGAATATCAACAAGCTGCTATAGGAGCTTTAACTGGTATGGCTGGAAGTTTAACACAATTAGGAGGCGTGCTTGAGGGAAACTAAACAGCGGTGACGCCGCGGCAAGATCGAACAGTCGAATGAGTTATTAATAATAGAATATGGGAACATACAGTCAACCAAGTAGAATATTAGACGAAAGTCTTTCAAAGTCAACAGCTACATTAACGCAGTCTGTCAATAGCGCTATAAAAAGTGTTGAAGCACAGCGTAAATTACAGGCTAAAGAAGAGCTTGACAAAGTTAAAAAACAACAAGCAGAATTAGAAAAACAAAAGAAAGAGCAAGCTGAAAGAAAAGAAGAAAGTACTAAAGCTCAAATTGAATTTGAAGAAACCATAGATGAAAAAGTTCCTAAAAAGTTTGGCATTACAGATTACGATCCAAAGAATATAACAATAGGAATAGCTGAAGCAGATGCAGAAGTTGGAGAAGGTGTAAAAATACCTAACGAAGATTTAGCTAAGTATAAAATAGCTGTAGAAAAATATTCTGGTCTTAATTTATCAGAAGATGAATTAAATGAAGCACTAGAGGAGGATGGCTTAGATCCTAAAATTTATTATCATGCTCAAGATGAATTTGGTAAACCTCTTGAAGAGCAAGGTGTAGAAGCAATAGCCAATGACTTTACTGCGTTAAGCGACTTAACTGGCGAAGAAAGAAATGTAATGTTAAAAAAAATAGCTACTGAAAAACGTGAATATATAGAAATGATGAGTAGACTTAATGCTGCTACAAATATTTTAAAACCTGGTCAAGGTAACGTTGGTGGTCTTAATGTTGACGGTCAATATAAAGCTGTTAACAAAGGACAAAAAGGAGTTCCATTATATTTTGTAAATGATCCTGATTTTCCAGCATTTTCTAGTTTCGTAAGAGATTATACTTTAGGCATTAATAAAGGTAGGTTTAAATCTAAATATGACGATGAAGGACATTTTAGTGTTGAGTATACTTATCCTACAAAAAATGGTAAACAAACGTATACTTTAAATAACAAAGAGTTAGAAAGATTATTATTAGAAAACGGAGAATTATTGGCATTAACTGATGGTAAGAAATATGAAACTTATAAATCAGATTTATACAAAGCTTCAGGCGCTGCTAAAGTAAAAGGCGCTGTATCTTACAATACTTCAACAACTACAGGTGATGGTGGAACGACTAGTGTTAAACAAAAATTTGTAGATTATTCTGCCAGAAAAGCAAGACTTGAAGTATTTGTTCAAGATCAAATAGCAACTAATGGTTTGTATGATGAAAATAGTAGAATAAACGCACAGAACAATTGGCAAATGGTAGGTGGACCTGATCCAAAAAATAGAACTACTTGGCAATATACTGGAACGCCAGAACAAAATGATAAAGCAGCGGATGAATTATATAAAGATTTAGAAGCTCAGTTTATAGCAGAAGATCCTGGTATTACATATTCTAGTAACAAAGAGAAAAAAGAAACTGAAGACGCTGTAGTTAGTCAATATAAAAATGAAAATGCTTTTAGTATAAACAAAGGTATGTCTACGTACTTTAGTGGATCTAAAGATCAAGGACTTGGAGAATATTCCATTACAGCTACAGATGTTTATACTGATTTTGATAAACTAAAAAAGGATGGCTACAAAGGCGCCGTAGACATGTTAAACTACATGGCTAGTGTAGGCCAATCAAGTGTTAAATTTAAAACAGGAAAAGAACTTAGTGGTGGTCAAACAGTTGTTAATGCTCAAGGTGAAAAAGTTGACGCTGTTAAAGATGGTATATATATTAGAGTTAAAAACAGGGACGGAAGTGAAGTATATACCAGGCGTGATGCTTTAGAACAACCTAGCAATTTTTTACAACAGATAGGTTTGTATCAAGGAATTACAAAATCTACAATGCGTAAAGTAATAAACTCTATAAAAGCAGACGAAGAAAACGAAACATCAATGGACAACACTGCTCCAGCATTACCTATAATAAATCAAGCTTAATTAAATATGAAATATATCTGGAACGACAACGAGTATACTCAAGATCAAATAGATGAAGCTGTAAAAGCTAGTAATACTACATTAGATAATTACTTAAGTGTTAACAATATAACTACTGTAGAAGACGGTGGACCTGAAGAAGAAAAGATAGAAGATATTGTTACCGTGGAAAAGAATCCGCCTGTCGAGACTACCCCAACTGCGGCAGGAGACGAGAATGGGGATTTAGATTTGGAAGATATTTCATTGGAGTCACCGAAGGCTGAGCAAGAGGAAGATCTTATTGAAGTAACAGAAAGTGATGATAAGAAGTGGAGATTTAGAAATAATAGAAAGAAAAAAATTAGTGAAACTACAGCCGAAGACTGGTTAACTAAAAGTAAAAACTTTAATAACTTAAGGGCTTATAATGAGTTTGATGTAGCTACAAGTATAAGTGATTATGATGAAGCTGGTATAAAAGAATTATCAAATAATATAGAAGGTATTGAAGTTGATGAAAGCGGAGAAGTGTTTTTTAATTCTCCAGCAACAGGAAGAGTAAGAGTTATAGGTACTGCTACTAAAAATATATACACACCTAGATCTACACCGGGTAAAAATTCAGATTATATAGCTGGCTTAGACCAAGAACAAAGAAAAAATTTAAATGAATCTCAACAGAGACGAGAGCAATCAGATGCTTATAAAAAATTAGAAAAACAAGTTAGCGATATAGATAATAATATAGCTGACAACGTTAATAAATTATCAGATCAAAATTTAACTACTGAAAATCAAACACAGTTACTTAATGATATTAACAAAATGCAAGATCAATCTTTAGAAGCTTGCAAAGATCTGCAAAAAGAAATATTATTAACAGAAGAAGATATAGATCCAGAAGCAGAACTAACTGTTAAAAGACAACTAGTAGTAGCGAAAGAAGTGTATGATAAAAAAGGTAAGCTACAAGGCTATAGACCTACTGTTTTACTTAGTGAGTTTGATCAACAAACTAAACTAGCATCAGCTGAAACAGGATTTGGTATTGACTATGTTCAACCATTTCAAACTTTAGTTGATCCAGAAGAAGTTGAAAATGAAAAAAGAAAAGCTACAGATTTATATCAAGATAAGATCACAGCAGAGTTAGCTAACTATAACTTTAACATACTTGATCAAGAGACTAATGATGGTAGTTATAAATATGATAATTTATTAAAGATAGATGACTTTAACAATGCTCCTTTAGAAATAACTAGTAACTTTGCTAATGCTCCAGCTCAAGCTTTATTTGACTTTGTAAATATGCCTACAGGATATAGATATGAAGGAGCTAAAGGTACATTTTCAGAAGCTGAAAGACCTTATGAATCAGCTGAGTTATTAAACGAAACATTCGGCCCGTTTGGTTTTTACTTCATGTATGATGAAGATTTAGAAAGTGAAAATCAAGCTATGAGAGGAAGTGATGCCACTTCCTTTGCTAACAACATAAGAGTTTATTATAGACCAGAGTTTGAAGAATTAACAGACAAAGATGGTAAGATAAAAGATATAAACGTTTTAGATAAGATAAGTGGACAAGCTAAGCCAAAAGAAGGTTCTGATTTTGTATTGCTACCAGTTACAAATAGAAATCCTATAGATTATACAGAAGATAGAAATGTAGGTTTAAGAGGTTTTATTAAAAGAGGGCCAATAGGTTTATTTAGAGACGAAAAAACTTATATAGATAATACGTGGAATAACTGGACACAAGACACTGATGGATGGCAATTAAATAAATATACTGATAATTTAAAAGAAGCTTTTACTTGGATGCAAGGCAAAGCACAAGCAGATGCAGATGGTAATCAAGGTATACCTTATTTTAATACCGATGCTTTAAATGTAGTTAAATCACCTACACCTGCTTTTGTAGAAGCACAAATAAAAGAAGCAGATGAAAGTGTTATACAAATAAATCAAAACACAAAAATACAAGGTCAGTTAGAAGGAGAGATAAAAGAGATACAATCTTACTTTAAAAAGAATTCTCCGATAATTAAAAATTTAAATGAAGCTTTTCAAACTTTACAAGGTGATGAAGATTATCAAAAGGTTAGAAAAGAAACTGACCAAGCTATAGATAAAATAAATAAAGTATATACTCAATATGAGGACTTACAAGTAGCTATAGAAAAAGCTGATCCTGATGGAGATGGTGTTATTGAAGATCAACAAACTTTAAATAGGATACAACCTATAGTTAGATTATCTAATCAACTTAGAAAAGATATAATTAGAAATCAACAAATTGTAAAAGATAATGAAGAGTATCTTAAAGACAAAGAAAAGGATTATAAAAAAGCTTATAAAAAATACGAGAACAGAGGTGGTAAAACATTTTTAGAAGAATTTAATTCTTATGCTGACCAATATACTGATATAACTAATAAGTATAATAATCTTGTATCTACCAATATTAGATTAAATCAATCAGTTGATAAAGCAGAAGCTGCTATAGATGCTTCTATAATTACATATGAAGAGTGGGCAGTTAACAACGCTGGTAGAGGTTCATTTACTGACTGGGTTCATAATAGATTTTTTGAAGGGTTTAAGGATTCAATGGTTGGATTAAAAATTTATGGCAATGAATTAATGAAAGCTTTTGATAAGAACGTTCTTAAAATGGATAATGAAGAAGAGTGGAATGACATAATAGAACGAACCAGAAACGCTGCTAATATAAACTTTAATCAAAAGTATAGAAAACATAATATAGATCCTACATATGCAGCTAGATTTGAAGAAAGCGAGTGGGGACAAGGAGCTGGTGTAATAATAGATATGGCTAGTGACTTCATATTAGGAACAGCTGCATTACCATTTGCACCTGGTATTGGTTTTGGTTTATCAGCGTCTGGTAAGGTAATGACTGGTATTGATACAGAAGTTGAGCATATGAAAGAACAACTAATGTACAAACGTAATCCAGATGGAAGTATAGTTAAAGATGAGGAAGGTAATAAAGTTTTAAATCCTAACTATGACGATGTTATATTATCTGATGAAGAAAAATTATTTTATAAAACTTTTGTAGGAGCAGGTACAGCTATATTAGAAAAGGTAGGTCTTGGCGAGTTTAAATCAGCTTTTCAAAAGTCACTTGTCTCGCAAAGTTTAACTGGTAGAATTTTAAGTAAAATACCTGGCGCTAATAGATTAAGTGGTGTAGAGTTTAGAAATCTTGCTTATAGAGAAATAGAAGATATGATTTCTAAAGGTATATTTAAAGTAACAGTTGGTGTTGGTGGTGAGGTTACTACTGAAGTTGCTCAAGAGTATTGGCAAGTACTAGGTCAAGACGCTACTAACGGATTAAGAGATATAAAACAAAAGAAGTTTTTTGAAACACCTGATTACTTTAGTAAGGAAATGACAGACAGAGTTACTCAAATAGCTAAAGTAACTTCAATAGCAACACTTCCTTTAACTTTGATAGGTGCTACTGCTAATGGTATTAGTGAGACTAGATATAATAAAAGAAACTCAGATTATTTAGCAACATCTTTTAACTTAATAAAAAATAAAACTTTAAATAAGCTTTACAAGGAAAGACTAAAAACAGAATATGCTAATAATAAAATAACTATAGAAGCATATAATAATAGTTTAAAAAATTTAGAAGAAGTAGAAGGCATAATAAATAATTTACCTACCGATGCTAATGGTGAAATAACTATATCTCCAGATGCCCAACAAAAAGTTGCTTTATTACAATTAGAAATAAACAACTTAAAGAAGAATATGTCTGAAGATCAATCTACTTCTAAACAGCAAAGAATTGAAATACAGAACAGAGAGCAAGCTATAGAAAGAGTTATTGAAGAAGATTTAGCTAATGGTGGTATGAAAACCTGGCTTGTTAATGAGCAAATAAATAAAGCTAGAAATGAAAAAATAGCTAGAGATAATGAAGCTATAAAGAACGCTAACATAGATGTTACATTAGATCAAATAGGTAATCTAATGTTAGATGGTGCAGATCAAAAAACATTAGACGCAGAAGCAGCTAAGATAGAAGAGGAAATGCGTAAAATACCTGGTCAAGAAAACTTTACACTTGATCCAAGCCAGTATAAACTAAGTGAAGTTAATTCAGAAAACTTTAAAGTTATAGTATACGATGAGTCTAATATAGATGAAGTAGCTAAAGATTATAATACTACTCCTGAAGATCTTAACGAAGCTTCTGAAGGTCAGTTTATACCTAGCAGAGGTGTAGTTTTAATGAGTAGTGAAGCGGCAAAAGGAGTTAAACAACACGAGGGTTTCCACGTATATACTCACCACGGTTTGCGTAAGCCAGAAAACGCAGGTATAGCAAGGCAAGTTGCAAATTCTTTATTAGAAAAGATAGCAAGACTAGATCCTGAAGCAGCTGGTGTAATTAGCAAACAAATCCAAGAGAAGTACGATACTGATGAAAGTTATACTGATGCTGATAGAGCTGAGGAAATTATGGCTTACTATGTTCAATTAAAATCTGGTAACAATAGATTTAAAGGTTCTTCATTATCAGATTTAGTTAGGCCTATAAGAAGGATGTTACAAAACGTCGGGCTAAGAGATGTTAAGCTAAATAGAAAAAATGTAAAAACTTTTATTGATGATTATATATTTGCTTTAGAATCAGGTAAAGGTTTAACAAAGGCTCAGGAAAGATTTGCTAGAGGAGAAGTTGTGTTACCACAAACAAAGCCTGATCAAACAGTTGCACCTCAAGTAACAGAAGAAGTAGCAGTAGAAGAGACTGTAGATACAACAGTTGAACCAGCAACACAACTTAAAGCTAAGAGTATTGAGGACGTTACACTTCTTGAAGCTATAAATAATTTATTACCTGACGACATCGATACTAAAGAAAAATATGATGCGTTTATTAGAGATGAAAGAAAAGCTAAACCTATTATAGATGCTTTAAATCAACCAGGTGGTGCTATAAATAATTATATAAGATCTAAACAAGTGAGTCAAGAAGAAGGTAATCAGATGATTGAAAACACTTTGTTTAGATTATTTAATTTTAATCCTGAAGAAACTAGAGCTGATGGAACTGTAGTAGGTCCACAAGGATTTGGTGAAAGAATATTTGCTGATACTAGATTTGCATCTATGGATGCTAGAAAAAAGCTAGCACAAGAGGCGGCTAAGAAAAAGCAAGAGGTAAGACAAGATGATGAAGCAGTTAGAGAGATAGCAGCTGAGCCTCAAGATGTATCAGGTCCTGAAACAAAAGCTAAACCTGCACCTAGATCTAAAATAACTAGAGACTTTCCTGAAATATTTGATGAGCAATTAAAAGATGAGTTTGAAACTTCTGCATTTGAAATGTTTGAAAGTGAAATGCCTGAAGTAAACGAAAAAGATTATAAAGGCTTTATGACTGATGTACAGAGGGCTAAGATGACAGATGCTACTAAAAAGAAATTAGGCACAGGTAAAAACTATGAGTTTGCTGTTAAGAAGTTAGCTCCAAAAATGCGTGAGTATTTTCCTATACAATGGTTTGTTAGGATGGAAGGTCAAACAAAACCTGAAAACAGGATATTTACTAATCCACCTAGAAGATTAACTACTCAAGCAGAGATTGACGCAGCCATGAGAAGAGACGATGTGTATGTAGAGAATACTGCACAAGGAGTAAACTTATATACGTTTAAAGATTTTGATACTAAAGAACTTATAGACTATTTATTAGCTCCACCTATTAGTCCGACAACTGGTAAGCGTAGTGGATTACGTGGTACAAGAAAAACTGGATTAGCTGAAGGTGTTGTAGATGTAGTAAGTAAAGACGTAACACCATCAGTAGTTAAAAGAGTTTCTAAAGTAAAAGATAAAATTGGAAAGATAAGTGAGAAAGTACAAAGAGATCCTAATACTTTGTTTGCTAAAAAAGGTATTGATAAGTTATTAAAAGACGTTGGTATACAACCACTAAAGTCTATTAATTCTAAAGGTGTGGTAACCGTGCCTGAAGATATAGCAGCGTTTGAAAACTTCATGCTTGAAACTTTTCCAAATTATTTACCTGGATTTTTAATTAACTCTGGTACTTTTGCTAATAATCGTAAAGGTAAAAGCCAGTTCTTAACTTCACAAAGAAGAGGTGAAATACAAAGTGAAGTAAATGCTAAGCAAGATTTAAAAAATCTAGGTTTAACTAACAGAGAATTACAAGCCTTACAAGAGTTAGGTAAAAATGTAAATAACTGGTGGAATAAAATCATGGACATTGGCACTAGATTATTTAACAACGAGAAATGGAAAGAAGCTAAGAAGTTAAAGAACGAAGGTCTTGAAGTACTGTGGAGACAGTTTAATAAAATGTATAAGGCTGATCCTGAGAACGCGAAATACATTGCAGCAATAATACAGACATCGTCAGCTAATAGTGGTCATATAATGCGTATGGCAGGATATCCTGTAGGCTTTGAAACAAAATGGAAAGGCAAAAGAAAACCAGAAAGAGAGCATGTTATACCTGCTAATCAAATAGGAGAATTCTTATTTAAAGCTATGATGAAAGGAGTTCCACTTGATAAAGCTATGGAGTTAGTTAATGATAACTATTTTCAAATACTTATAAATAAAGATACTGACGACAAGATTAAAGCAGCTGGTTTTCAAAGTGTAATGCCTGATGGATTTTTTGAAAGTTGGTTAGATGCTATAGACAAAGATACTCCACCTCAAACATTTTTAGTTAGGTATTTTCATCCTGATGTAAATAATAAAGTAGGACCTGATGGACAAGTAGGTATAAACCCTAATGAGTTATTTGTAAACTTAGATGGTAAAACAAAAACTATATCAGATCTAAATAATATAGGTTCTAATGTATTTAATACTAAACAATTAACTTTTCCTAATGTAATATCTTTACAACAAAAGCTTTTATATGATATAGGTTCTAATAAAATTAGTAAAGCCGAAGCAACTAAAATAGCTAAGAAGTATGCTGCTGATTTAGCTAACGAACAACAGCAAGCTAATAACTTAAATGATAATTTAGTAGGTGAATCTGGTGTTGTATTGCATAGCAAGAAAATGGACATGGAAACTTTATTAAGTAAAGCTGTTACATTAGATGAAGCACTACGTATAGCAAGAGATCCTAACGCGCCTGTTAAAAAAATTAGGGTATTTGATTTTGATGATACATTAGCTCAAACAAATAGTTTGGTATTTTATGAAATGCCCGACGGAACAAGAGCTCAACTTACCGCTGAAGAGTTTGCTAAAGATGGAGCAAGACTAGTAGAAGAAGGAGCAGTAATGGATTTTAGTGACTTTAATATAGTTAGAGATGGTAAACGTGGACCTTTATTTGAAGTTGCTGAAAAAATTAAAGCAGCTAGAGGTAATGAAGATTTATTCGTATTAACAGCTCGTGCTCCAGAATCTCAACAAGCTATATATGAGTTTTTGAAATCAGAAGGATTAGAGTTTAAAATAGATAATATAGTTGGACTTGGTAATTCTACACCTGAAGCTAAAGCTAATTGGATAGTAGATAAAGCAGCTGAAGGTTACAATGATTTTTATTTTGCTGATGACGCAATGAAAAATGTTAAAGCTGTTAAAGATGTATTAGACGTAGTAGATGTTAAATCAAAAGTACAACAAGCTAAAGTGTTAAAGTCTAAAAAACTTAGTACAGACTTTAATAATATACTTGAAGATAAATCTGGAATTGGATCTGAAAAAACTTTTTCAAAAGCTAAAGCTAAAATACTAGGTGAAAAGAAAGGTAAATATAAGTTCTGGATTCCACCATCAGCTGAAGATTTTGTAGGTTTAATGTATCCAATATTGGGTAAAGGTAAAAAAGGTGAACAGCAAATGAAATGGATTAAAGATAATTTATTAGATCCATGGGCTAAAGGTATGGCTAACTTACAACAAGATAGATTAAACTTAATGCAAGATTTTAAAGCACTTAAAAAATCTTTAAATGTACCTAAGAAGTTAAGACAAACTAATTCTACTGGATTTAGTAATGAGCAAGCTGTAAGAGTATATATGTACACAGCTATGGGTCATGATATTCCAGGTTTGTCTAAAACAGATTTAAAAGAACTAAACGATATTGTAGCTAATGATCCTGATTTAAAGTTGTTTGCGGAACAAGTTTTACTTATAACAAAAGGAGATGGATACCCTAAACCTGGTCAAAGCTGGTTAGCTGGTACTATAACTACAGATCTTATAGATTTACTTGATACTACTAAACGCCAGAAGTATTTGCAAGAATGGCAAGAAAATGCAGACATTATTTTTAGTGAAGAAAACTTAAATAAATTAGAAGCTATATATGGAGCTAAATATAGAGAAGCTTTAGAGAATATGCTAGGTAGAATGAAGTCTGGTAAGAATAGAGTAACTGGTGGTAATAGATTAAGCAATAGAGTATTGGATTATATAAATGGCTCTATTGGTACTATAATGTTCTTCAATACTAGATCAGCTGTGTTACAAACTATATCTGCTATTAACTATGTTAACTGGAGTTTTAATAATCCTATACAAGCGGGTAAAGCATTTGCTAATCAACCACAGTATTGGAAAGACTTTATGATGTTAATGAACTCTGATTACTTACGTGATAGACGTAATGGACAAAGAATAAATATCAGTGAGTCAGAGATATTAGATGCTGCAAAAACTAGTAGAAATAAAGCTAAGAGTGCTATAAACTATATACTTTCTAAAGGTTATTTACCTACTCAGTTTATGGATAGCTTTGCTATAGCTTCTGGTGGTGCTACGTTTTATAGAAATAGAATTAACAACTTATTAAAAGAAACAGACGCTGAAGGAAATAAAGTTTATACTAAAAAACAAGCAGAAGAAATAGCTTTAAGAGAGTGGGCAGAGCTTGCTGAGGAAAATCAACAGTCAAGTAGAGTAGATAAAATATCACAACAACAAGCTAGTGATTTAGGTCGTATTGTTTTAGCATTTGCTAATACACCAATGCAGTATGCTCGTATACAGAAAAGAGCTTTTCAAGATTTAGTCAATGGTAGGGGTGACGCTAGAGAACATATAAGCAAAATTATATATTATGGTTTTGTACAGAATCTGATATTTAACGCAATGCAACAAGCTGTATTTGCTTTAGGTTTTGGAGATGATGAAGAAGATGATGAAAAGAAAAATGAAAAGTATTACGATACACTAAATGGAATGCTTGATTCTACATTAAGAGGTTTAGGTATTGGAGGTCAAGCAGTATCTGTAGTTAAAAACTTTTTATTAGATATATACGAAAGATCAGGAAGATCAAGACCAGAATATGTGGATTCAATGTGGAAGTTGCTACAATTTAGTCCACCAGTAAGTAGTAAAATATCTAAGCTACGTCAAGCTGCTTGGCAGTTTGATTCTAAGAAACGTAGAGAAAAAATATTTGAAGGAGGTTTTGGTTTAGACAATCCTGCTTATGAAGCTTTTGCTAAAGTTGTATCAGCGGCGGCAAACATACCACTTGATAGAGCGTTGCAAAAATTTAATAATATAGAAGCAGCCTTTGCTGAAGACACAGATTGGTGGCAGACTGTAGCTATGTTAGCTGGTTGGCCTGAGTGGCAGATAAAACCTAAAGATAAAAAAAGAGACAAGAAAAATAAATCTATAATAATAGATGACGGAGGTGTGAGTGCTACATCTTCTAAGACATCTACTAGTAAACCTATAATAGTAATTGATTAATGAGTTTTTGTTTAATAACACCAACTAGAGGAGATAGACCTGTTTTCAAAGATCAATATTGGAATATAATTAAATCTCAAACAAAACAACCTGATGAAGTTATAGTTGTAGACTATGAACCTAAATCTAATAATAAAGATTTAACTCAGAGGTATAAACATGGAATACAAGAAGCTACAAAAAAAGGACATGAATATGCTTTATTGTGGGAAGACGATGATTGGTATCATCCTAAGTATATACAGTGGTTAACTAGCGCATGGGAAGCACAGTTAAAACCAGACGTGTTTGGAGTGTTTGAAACTTACTATTATAATATATTTAGTAAAGGTAAATTATACATGAGACACCCAGGAAGAGCTTCGGCTTTTTGTTCTTTAGTAAAGTTACCTTACAATAACACTTATCCAAAAGACGAGGATCCATGGTTTGATATACATATATTTAAAATAAAAGGTAAGCAGAAAAAAGGTGGATTATTTTTTCCACCAAATGAAGTGTTAGCTATAGGTATTAAACATGGTATAGGTTTAAACGGTGGTGGTGGACATAAACCACATCCTCATATGAAGAAAACAGGTAGCTTTGAATGGTTTAATAAACATTGTATAGATAAAGAATTTTATAACAACATAGGGAACAATTAATACTGGGCACCATACCCAAAGTTCCTGTAACCCAAGGGGATCCATAGCGATCCCCTTTTTATTAACAATTACTTAATGTTATCTTAAGGAAACATAGTGACAATAGTGTGATAACTGTTGTATGAAGAAATTACTAATTGCTTTGTTGTTACTAGGTAGTTGCACTAAGCCAGAACCAATAGAAATAATTACTGACGATTTAACAGGTAGAATATATAATGATACTACGTTAACTGCAGACAGAGATTGGATGCTACGTGGACGAGTAAGTATAATGCCAGGTTACACGTTAACCATAGAACCTGGAACAGTAATTAAAGGTAGATCAGGTACTGGTGCTAATGCAAGTTGCTTAATAATAACTAACGGAGCTAAGATAAATGCAGTTGGTACACCACAACAACCTATTATATTTACAGCAGACGGTGATGACTTACCTAGATCTGTAAGAGGTTTGTGGGGTGGGCTTATTATTTTGGGTGATGCAATTGGTAGTTTTCCAGGTGAAGTAGATCGCGTGCAAATAGAAGGTATACCAGCTAACGATACAGTAGGTTTATACGGAGGTAATAACCCACATCATGATGCAGGTATATTAAGTTACGTATCTATAAGACATGGAGGATCTGATATAGGAGAAGGAAATGAAATTAATGCTTTAACATTAGGATGTATTGGTGACGGAACAATAGTTAACAATATAGAAATAATGGGTAATGCAGATGATGGCATTGAATTATTTGGAGGAAGTGTAAATGTAGAGAACTTATTAGTATGGGGATGTGCAGATGATTTTGTAGACGTGGATCAAGGCTATGGAGGTAATATCAATAATGTATTACTTGTACCTGATTACGTTGCTAATAATGTTTTAGAGTTAGATGGAGGTGAAGGATCTTATAATCCTACGTTTAGTATAACAAACTGCAAAATAGAATATCACGAGAATAATCGCATGCATTTTAGAGGTGAAGCAAATGGTAATGTTACATACACAGGTAATGTGAATATTGTAGCAGAACCTGGTACTAACGTAGTAGTTGATACGTTAGCAGTTATAAACGAAAGTGTATTTGATTGGACATATTACAAAAATTATTAATATATCTTTGTGGAGGTATAGAATTTAGTTACGTACTTATATTGTACAGACATTATTTAAAAATGAGAAGAGGTGACTACGATAAGTAATCACCTTTTTTTATTTAAAACCTTCTGTATGTGGTGCACAAATAAAACTTACATTACCTGCGTATTTTAACCTGTGTTGATAAGCTATTATTTCTTTAAAAGGAATTGTTTTATACTTTAACTTTGGTAAACGTTTTGAATTTTTGTATAAACTGTAATTAATAATTAATTGATCTCTTTTAGAAAAAGCTTTTTTATAATCTTTTTTAAACTCATTAAAATATTCTTTAACAATATTTTTTTTACCATTTATAAACATAACTCCTGTAGCAAATAAACCATTGTTTGCTGGATAATTATTTTTTAATAAAAAATCTTTAGCTTTTTCTACATTGTTTATATTTATTTTTTCTTTATGATTTTTTACTAATTCTTTTATCTCTTGATAAACACATTTACGATTAGGATGAGATAAAAATACAATATCATTTTCTAATATATTATTTTTTTTAACTAATTTGTTAAGGTCTTTAGTAACATACATGTTAGCACCCATGGTTATTATTATATCATATTCTTTTTCTATATAATTAAACACGTTAAACATACATGTCATTGCTGTTCTTTTATTTTCAGAACCTATATCTTCTTCTTTTAAATTAACAAACTTCCAACCACTTACATTTCTTGGTTTATCTGTAACACAAATAAAATCCCACCCCTTTTGATTTGGAGGTGGGAGTAAATTATCATGATCACCTATTAAGAATGTATATAATAATCCTTTCATGTTATTTCACATGCGCCTCCTGCACAAGCTAACTCACCAGAAAGATCTGTGTTATCTTCACCTTCATATATGTTTGACAAATCTATTTCAGTTAATGACTTCATCATATAATCATATTTAACTTTACTTATATCTTCAAACGGTGCTTGAGTATAAGTTCCGCCATCATATGGTAATACAGATAAGCCATTATAATGATCTCTGTTTTCCCACATCCATTCACCTGCATATTTCCATTCATCTTGTTTTAAACTAACTGTAGCAGAAACATTATGTGTATTAGACCCACGTCTATGACCTGGTTTAACCCATTCAGTAGCTACTTTTTTTATACGTTCAAGTAAGTCAAATGGTGATTCATCTCTAAGTATAGATCCTTCAGGTGCTTTCTGTGGTATGCTAATTACAGCAGTGTCGTGAGCTCTAAAATAATCATCTTCAACTAACTCAGGGTGAAACTTGTTTAAGTATTTATACATACTTTCGTTCTTACCAACTCTGATTCTACGGATGTAATAATCGTTGTGCCATGCATGAATACCCGATGAAGTTCCTAATGCAAGAGAGGTCGTCCCTGCAGGCTTTACGGTTGTACATCTAGCTGCTGGATTAATCCCAATCAGTTTTGCTACCCTTGTGTTTTCTCTTTTTACTACGCTTGCTGCTTTCTTCAGATCGTAACCTAGAACTGTGCCTGATCCTATGCCCGTCATACTGACCCCAATCAATGCGTCTTTTTCTGTTGTCTCTCTCCATATGTCTCTTAAATAATGAAAATCTGTATATCCAGCTTGTAATGTACCTATAAATGAAGCAATTTTAACCCTGTTGTTAAAGTCTTCTTGTGATTCAATATCACTAGCGTTTACCTCACATAGATTACAAAACTGGTATGGTCGTAAAGCTATTTCACAACAAGGATTTGTACCCCAGTCTTTATCATTATTAAGATAAATACCAGGTTCACCTGCGCCTGATAGCTCTACACGTTTCCAAAGATCCATAAAAAAGTCTTTGGTAATTTTATGTCTCATAAGTACAGCAGAGTT
>CEOA01000123.1_pt1 | contig 19222 bp, 19 predicted proteins | sample 530251 | NCBI WGS metagenome assembly CEOA01 (sample SAMEA2619838, study PRJEB7988) | marine metagenome | biome: marine biome (ENVO:00000447); feature: surface water layer (ENVO:00002042); material: "saline water (ENVO:00002010), including plankton (ENVO:xxxxxxxx)" | depth 5 m
AAGCTTTTTTGGCTCTCTTTATTAATTCCAAACCCTTTATACGCTATTCCAGTTATTCCTAATTTCCAGCAAGGTGTGCTTCAGCAACGAGTTGAAACTAAGAGTACTATTGTTGAAGACATTAAATCTTATGATATACGAAATGGATACGAATTAACTATTGGCGGTACAAATGTTGAGAGCAGTACTGGCAATGTAGCTCCAGAAGGATGGACAGAAGTTAACACTACTATTAACGGTGTTGGTACGACATATGTAAGTCCTAACTTAAATAACAAACCTACTTATCAGATAGTAGAACAGGGGGCAAGTTTTAATTACTTTGAAACTCTTGAAACTCCCGGAATTTCAAATTACACCCACATAACGAGAGAAACCACGATAGAAAGTATTTCTGATAGCACCAGTACGTTTAGTCAATGAAGAGATACCTAGCTTTATTATTTTTAATAAGTAATCCTGCCTTTGCTAATAGTATAAATACAACTAGCAATAGTACTGGTTCAGTAGTGAATCAAGCTGTACAAGTGGTTCCAAGTAGGCAATTTCAATATCAAATGAATACTATTAGTTGTCAGGGAGCTACTCTTAATATTTCTCCATTTGTTTCTACAACGTATGGTTTTGGATCTCCTTATGAGCCGTATTTTGATAGACCAGTATATTCGACTAGAGATGTAGAAGGAGATACAGATGATGACGGCAATCCTATTGGTGATGGAGATGTTGATGAAGATTATAGAGGTGAAGTTTTATATTTTGAAAGAGTAAGAACAGGTATGAGATCATCAACTACATCTATAAATGGAGGTATTACAGCTACTTGGTCTATTCCACTTGATAGAACTGCTATTAAAGAATGTAGAAAAGCGATGAAAAGTCAAAACGAGTTATACGAAGCAAGTCTTGCAGCAAAGCGTTTAAATTATGAAATGAGTAGGGCGAAAACTTGTGCTGATAATTATAAAAATGGTTTCCGCTTTGTTAAAGGCTCAGAAATGGCTAAGATTTGTGCCGACATAGAATTGATAGAACCAGTAAATTTACAGCATACTCACAAAATTGAAACTAAATAAATATTTACTACTTGGTTTATTAATTTGTTTACCTGTAAATGCTTTTCACGAAGGTAAATTATCATGTTTATACAGTAGATGGTGTAGAAATAATGTTGAATTAATTAAAAATATTAATCATGTAGAAGAACAATTTCCCAATAATAATTACGATAATATTGCAAATGAATTTAATAATTTAATAAATAATTTAAAACGATTTAGGGTTAAAGTTTTTTTGGCTGATAAAAAATATTTTTCAAAAAAAACTATTGGAATTTATAACATTAAAAATAATAATATTTACTTAAATAAAAAATATATGCACGATGAACTTCAATTAATAAGAACACTTAGGCATGAAGCTTGGCACGTTGCACAAGATTGTAAAACTGGAATTAGAAGTGGAGGTTTAGGTATGATCTTAAATCAGAAATACATATCAGAAGTAGTTGACTACGAAAGAGGAGCAATTATAGCAAGCAGAAAAAAAGGTATGGCTGAAGCAGCATTAGAGTCTTGTTACACAAATGATGATAAATACATTCAAGATTTTTTATCTTTTTGAAATTTCTTTTTTATTTTTGCTATTAATTGTTTAAAAGCTGGTTTTAAAACTCTGTTTAGAAAAGGTGCTGCAACTGTAGCTGATATTGTAGCAACCACTGTGATAGCGAATGTAGTAGATACAGTATTTAATGACGGTAAATATTTCTCGACTTTGGTTGTTGGAGAATATAAAACAAGACATTCTTTTGTTTCTTCTACATACATAAACCCTACAACTTTTTCAGTACCAGCAGTATTTAAGTCTCCTATCCTTGGATTATTTTTTTTAGGATCTGGACACTCAGGATCTTTTTTAGGTAAATCAGGTACTTTAGGAGTTTCTGTTTCTGGTATCTCTGGTTGCGTATTAGTTGGAGGTTTAGCGTCTTCAATTAAGATTAAATCTTTTTCGTTATATTCTAAAGGTTCATAAAAAGGTAAAGCGCAAATATAGCTATTCCCAGCAGGGTCATCTATAAATAATTGACTATTTTTTGTACCATCTCGCCTAATAGTAGTGCAAGACATTTCAAATACAGGAGCAAGTGTTCTTGTTACATGAGTGGTATTTGGGATTGTTGCTTTTGGAATAACAACATTTGGAACACGAGGTATAGTAACTGCTGGTACAAAATCAATCGTAGGCATTTCTAGGAAGGTAAACTTCTACTAAGCTAAAACATTTTGGGCAAGATAAATTTGTAACCATAGAGTATTGCGTGTCTTCTTCCATGTCTTCATCACCACCCCAAATTAGTTCTGTTTTACAATGCCAACAATTCATTACTCAATAAAGTTCATTTTTTTTGGAATTGAAACTCCTGTCATTTCTGGAAGGTTATCATCAAGAACTTTAGGCATCATGTCTCCAACACTTTTAAGAACTTTATTTAATAACTCTTGTTGAAATTTATCACTGGTAACGGTTTTGTATGTAAAGAAACCTGTTCCAATAATGCTTAAGGTAAGTATTGCAGTTACGATGGTTAAAATATCTAAAATTTTTCTCATGTTAAAAGAAGCATTAATTAAAGCAAGCGTACCAATAACATTTATGGTGCTTTTTTTAATTATAGGACTAGCACCACTTTATGTCATGTATGGCTTAATTGATCGAGCTACGATCCAGCAAAAAACATCTAATTTCACTAAAGTCAAAAACATAACATAATCCATAATTATGACCGCCAAGTAATAATTTTTGTATTCTATGCCTACCATCTATCATTCGATATTTATTATTAAAAGGATTTAAAGCATTTTTAGCAATTATAAGAGGATATTTTGTATCACAATCACGATATTTTTTACCAGCGCAGCAATAACAATTATTACCACTTTTTTGTGGATACAAGTCTTTTCCTTTCCATGCAATATCATCAAGTTTAATATTTTCTAATCTTTCATTAATTAATAAAGGCAATAATTTTTTTAATTCAATAACACTTTTTTGATAACCGTCTAATCTCCAATCCCCTTCTAAGTTTGTTACGGCTGCAACATGATATCTATTCATTTCTTAAAAATGATACCCAACCAGTTAATAAATATTTTCTTTCATAAGGAGCAACAACACCTCTATGTAAATGTGTCCATCCAGAAGGCCATATATACATATCCCCTGCTTTTGCAGTCAAAGTTTTATTAAAGTGTAAAAATTCTGTACCACCACCATCTTTAATAGTATTTAAATAAATCATCCAAGCAAAAATTCTATATGGATAATTTACACCACTTTCACAATGAATAGAACTATAGAAATTATTAGGCTCATATCTCATTAGTTGTGCAATTTTATCAATCTGCCATCTATCAAGTTTTGTATTTATTAATGGATATTTTTTTTTATATTTTTCAATTGTATCGTTTAAAGCAAGAAGTAACTCATCTGAAAATGTATGTACATTAATTCCTATTTCAAGATCATTAAGACGTTTACTCCCTGCAATACCTTTTTCTGCAATAGATTCATTATTTTCAAAAAAATCTATTAATTTTTTGCAATAATTTTTAGATAAACAACCTGTATTTTTAAATATAAAATTATTATTCTTCATCTATTTCCCAACCTGACAATGTAATATTATACGAAACTGCAATTCTATCTTTATTAGATTTATTATTTTCTACTTCATGTATTACATGAGAAGAAAAAGTAACCATTTTACCTTCTATTGGATTATATTTATAAGCTTCATATACATTTGTGTCTAGTTTAAATGCTTCTACATAAGAATGTAATTCAACATATGCTTGAAAATTAGATGGATTAATAAATTTTAAATCTCCAGATTTCTCTGATGCTTGAATCCAAAAAACTCCTGACAAATGTGAATTTGGATGTGTATGACTACAATTATATGTATTTGGGCTATTAATCATAATCCAATATTCGACATGAACAGATAATTTTTGACTTAATGCAGTAAATACAGATTTTCCTAATCCATTTTTCAAATGCGAAGATATAGGATTATCTTCGTTAATATTAATTACACGAGAGTGCCAGCCTCCTCTATTTGATCTTTTTAAACCTATTGGATTTTTTTCTTTTTCTGCATAACAAAAATCAATTAATTTATTTTTTTTAAAATCTTTTTTATTAAAATTATATTCGTGAAAAACAGATGGAAACGCTAACCTTGCTTGATAATTTTTTTTCATAAAGTAATCCAGTTACGATCTTCAAAATGATCTTTATGTGCAGAATTTTCACTATCGCTAAAAGGAAAACTTACAGAAAGTCTGGGAGTTAATGAAATAGCTTGATGAGGATAATATCTAGGAATCCATATTGCATCTCCAACATTCATTACTACATCTAATATTGGCTTTTCATTGCTCATATCTAATTTTATTTGTTTTTCAATTGAATGATCTTCTACTTCTTTCCATACTTTAAAATTAGTTTTTCCTTCACATTGAACAATTACATTATGCTGCAAATCAAAATGAGCAGCAAAAGGATGTTCAATATTAGTATTGCGACATACATAGATATGTGCGTCAGTATGCCTTTCGTATTTATCTTCTAAAAAACTAGCAAAATCATTTATATTTTTTGTTGCTCTAGACATATCAGAAAAATAAATAACAATTTCATCAAGTAATGCTCTTATTAAAGATGGAGGGTAAGTATTAACATCTTTCATCCAACCATGCGTGTACCATTTAAATGTTCTTTTTTGTGGATCAAGCAGTTTTACTCTTTCTTGTGTTAATAAAGGTCTTATATTAATAAGATCAGCAAATTCTTTCCAAGTTAATAAATTTGGAACATAATTTTCTACATAATTAATTAAAAACTTACATTCTTTATAATCACTTATCATACATATTACGAATCAGGCCATCCAGCACTTGTATATCCAAAATCTGCAATTTCCATACTGCTTGGAATTATCCATTTATTATCACTTGTATTACCAATACCTGTACCACTACTGTTATAAGTCATTCCTATCATAACGTCAGTATCATCACCAATATCTATAGCAGTTTCGCCAGTATCAGGCTTCCAAGTTTCTGTATTTCCATCCCATATTGTCATATTAACAACAACATTAGAAGAGTTGACTATAGCGTAAGTCTTTTCCATGTTTAGGCTCTATATTCAATTATGTAAACAAAACCATTATTTCCAGCATTTCCGTTAGTTGCATTAGGTGAAGTAATACCACTAGCTCCCCTACCATAAAGAGAATCTCCATGTCCTGACGTTCCCCCAACTCCAGCTTCTCCTGTACCATGTTCTCCAGACGTACCATGCACTGGTTCACCTCCATGTCCACTAAAATTAAGACCGCCATGTGCGCCACCACCACCTCCAGTTCCAGTGCCACTCGCACCACCACCACCATTAGCTACTATTTGACCATTACCGTTATAACTTCCAGATGGTTGAAATGCTGAGTTACCACCACCACCACCACTTCTAAATTGACTTTGATTTGCTTGTGCGCCAGCACCACCACCCCCAACTAATACGCTTCCACTAAATTGTCCTGTTATATTGTAATGCCCAATAACATATCCACCACCACCAGCACCACCAAAAGGTCTATGGTCTTGATTTTGCTCACCATGCAATTCAGTACCACTACCACTACCACCACCTCCAGCGATACAATGAACAGTTATATGTTTTGTACCTGATGATGGAGTATAAGTAGTACTTCCTGTATATGATACTAAGTTTTGTGAACCAGATGCAGCTTCAGATAAAGTACCTCCTCCTCCAGAAAAGATAATAGGCATTTTACCAAGCTACTCCAGCAGCTTGTACTGGTGTGTTAATTAAATCAATTTCTGCTTTAAGTTTTGTTTCTATAGCAGTAACACCATCCGTTCCAAGAGCATCTTTAACCCAAGTTATCATGGTTGCTTGATCTGGTGTTTTTGCAGTAGTGTCATAAGCAATAAATCCAGAAGGTAATGACTCAGGTTTTGTATATGTAATCTCACCTGTATGTCTTGCTTTTTCTTCTGTGTCATCCATCCCTTTAACTCGATAAACGACATTAGTGTAGTAACCATCAGCAACATCTCTTTTACAGGCAGTGCCGTTAATTTCCCATATACAAGTAATAGCCATGACAAAAATACTTTTATTCAGATTATATCAAGAAAAATATAATTGAACAAACTCTACTCAGTTTTATATTCAGATGTTGCCTTTTTAACTAAACCTAACGAATAAGCTTGTGTTACTTGTGCATCTTCACCAACAGCAATCGCTATTCCATTAGCGTTGCAATGTGCTGAATTAACAGCAAGTATTTGTTCTTTAGCTTGTCTTGCTCTGTTTTGTGCTGCATTTGTAATCCAATCATCTACATCAACAGCTATGTATTCCAAACATTTCTGTTCTGTATCCGTCAAAGTAATCGTGTAATCCATAACTTTATTTAATAATATATTTATTATAAATATAAATCATAATATTAACCTAAGAAATAGCCCCACCAAGCTGAATAAGCTGCGTTATGGTGCATCCTACCTAATTGATATAAATCAACATAATCGTTTGCAGATAATTTTACAGAAACACTAAAGCCAAATTGTGAATGAGAAGGGAAATTACCTTGAATTACTCTTCCAACTTCAGTTCTTACTGCTCCATTTATACGAAGATAAAGTGAATATGTCCGACCTGTCTCAACATAACCCGGATTACCACCAAAGATATATATTCCATCTACTGGTGCTGTGAATCTATAAGTACTGGTACTATAATGATTGCCTTGATTATGATGAGTTGCTGTGTAAGCTACAACCAAACCACCACCATAATTATTTCGAGTTACATTACTATATGCGTAGAAACATGGTTGATTTGTAAGTCTTAATCCATTATTTGAAAATCTGCCCCTTTCAGTAATATCACCATCACTACCATTAGCACTTGTATCTACATTTTGAGAAGTAGAAAAAACTAAATCTGCTGGCGCACCAGTAGATGCTTTTCTATCTACTCCAATCTTTGCCATTACACCAGCATCATTTTCGTTCCACCATTCAATTCTTCCAGTTTGTTCACCATTGAAATTTGATGGAGATTTAAAATGCAATTCGCCCTTGGATTCTATGCCATCAGCAGTTGTATATAATTTTTCACTATTGTCGTAAAATAAACTTACTGTTCCATTACCGAGGATAGTAACTCCACTTTCGCCACTTTGTGGTTTAAGAAATATATCATCTACTGATTGAAGTAATATATCGTCAGAATTACCAAAAATTTGTAAATCTCCTACATTAGCAGCAGCTATGACGCTGTTGTTTCCATCATGATAAATTTGTAAATCTTCACCATCACCAAAAACAACTTTGTTAGCTCCTGATAATCCACTACCATCTTGAAAATGTAATTTACCAAAAAATTGTCCACCTGTTGAAGAAGTTTCAAATTTTTTATAACCAGCGTGATAAAGTTCTACTGATCCCTGATTATTACATTGTATAGAAGTTTGTAAATTTCCAGAACCAATAGTTCCACCTCTAGTTCTAAGTGATATATCACCACCATAGTTTACAAGTTTTAAATCTAAATTATTGTCGTGACGAAGAAAAGCATAATCAGCACCAGATAAATCACCATTAGCACCATCTAGCCATAAGTTAGCATCACCTGTTCCTGTTGCTAAAATCCGTACATCAGCCCTGTTAGATCCTGTAGATTTAACAGCTAGGGCTGGAATACCGCTACTTGTGATCTGTATGCCCTCACTTGTAGTCTCAAACTTTTTACTGTTGTCGTAATATAGCTCTACTGCACCATTTTGATTTGCCTGTATTATAGATTCAGTTTGTGCAGCATTATTAAATCTATATCCACTAGCACCAAAATATAAATGACCTGTACCTACTTCTGTTATATAACTATGACTACCATCGTGATAAATTTGTAGGTCATCACCATTTCCGAATTTAGCGGGAACATTATCATACAATTTTAGAAACTCATGAGCATTAATCTCATATCCATGTATTTGCGCCCATCTTCTATTACTTATGCCAACCCTAAGAGTATTATCATTCATAGGATAAAAATCACCAGTGGTTATTGTATGAGCAGTTCCATGAAAATTAGTTCCACCGCTATGAGTCTCAAACTTCTTGCTATTGTCGTAATAGAGTTCTACGGCTCCATTTGAGATAGCAACAATTTTTTGTTCACTACCAGCAGCATTTTGTATTTTAAGAGAATTATCTCCTCTTATATACATATCGCCAGTACCAGTATCGTCTATAAAACTGTGACTTCCTGAGTGGTAAATTTGCAGGTCAGAACTATCTCCGATCCTTAAACCATATCCGCTACCATCTGGTATTTCAATTCTTCCTGTAACTTGTAATCCTGACGCAAAAGTCTCTAGCTTTTTACTGTTGTCATAATACAATTCTGATGCACCATTAAGAGTTGCTTGAAACAGTTTTTCTTCAGCTGCGATAAGCTGCATAATATCGCCATTATGGTTAAATCGAACTTGACCTCTACCAGCCGATCCACTGTCACCAAATAAAATACCACCATAATTTGATGCACCAGAACCAATAGTTATCCATGCGTTAGTATTATTTTCAACTAATAAAACAGATTGATTAGAAGGAGTCGCAATACTTGAATCAGCTAATCTTAGATGTGCAACATTGTTATTAAGAGGACTTCCAACACCTACAGTCAAAGCACCTGTAACAGACGCTCCTGTAGAAGTTGTTTCAAACTTTTTACTGTTGTCGTAATATAACTCTACTGATCCGTTTGCTATTGCTTTTATCGCATTTTCAGTACCATTACCATGTATAGTTACCCCATTACCTTCAATTGCTGTTGCATAACTACTTTTCCCTAATCTTAAAGCACCGCCATCATTTCGTATTGTGTATGTATTAGCTCCACCGTCAGCAGATCTTGTTGTGCCATTTACAAAATGAACTGCTCTAAAACCACCATCATTACTACCCCTTAGTAAAAAATTATAACCACCAGAACCAGAGATACTACTTATATGTAATCTAGGTAAGGTTGCATGAGTACTATCAAAGGTATAACTACCACTTAAAGTATCGCTTGTATCTGACCTAACAAATTGTGTGCTGTCTAAGTTATCTAATGTGTTTGCGTTGTTAACAGTAAGTCCAGTTAAGTTAGAACCGTCAAGTGCTGGTAATGTTCCTGTAAGTTGACCAGCAGGGATATTAGTTAATGAAGCACCAGAACCACTAAAGGTTGTAGCTGTGCAAGTTCCTGATATAGAAACCCCAGTGGAACTTGTAGATAGCTTTGCATCTGTACTTCCGTCATGGTGTAAATTTACCTGTCCACTATGATCTATTAACAATGTTTTTTGACTATCTACATTAACTTGTAAAGAGTTGCCTGTTGATATAACAAAGGGTTCTGAACCTGAGTCTGTTGCAGGTGCTTTAAATAAAAGGGTTCTATTATTATTAGTACCCATGTTTGCAACAAGCATCAATATTGTTGAGTTTGCATTGGAAACTGTGCTAGTAGTAAATCCTGTTACACTAACGCCCGAACTGGTTGTCTCAAACTTCTTAGCATTGTTATAATAAAGTTCTACGCTACCATTAGCATTAGCAGATATAGCAGATTCATTCAAGCTAGTGGAAAGGAAAATACCACTATGAGTAGAAATGTAAAGATTTCCTGATGTATTAGCAATTGCTCCATGTGAACCAGAATGATTAAGGTACATATCATCGCCAGTTCCAAGGAAATACTTTCCACCATCAGGTATTCTTACATTGCTAGTAACAGTAACACCAGTACTTGTAGTTGCAAATTTTGTACTATTATCAAAGTTAAGTGATACTGCTCCGTCTTTTGTTAACGTAGCATATGTTTCACTACCACCAGATGACTGTAGACGAAGATCGTCAGTTCTAAGATATATACCCGATGTGTCTTGTAAAATTAAAAGACCTGTTGTATTTTGTACAAAACTGTGGCTTCCATCGTGATATAACTGTAAATCTTGAGAAGCACCGATTTGTAGTTTTGCATTATCATTTGGTATTTGTAGGTTGCCACCAGATGTAATTATTAGTTTACTTGTACTTTCATTATTATTTAAAAAATCAATTGACTCATCGCTGTGATTGTATCGCACAGCACCTACATTCACATCATCATGATCTCCAAAAACTATTGATGATCTTCCAGATCTACCGCCAAGAACAGTTAGATCAACACTATTAGTATTTCCCGATAGTTGTGTTACTACGAGTTGAGTAGAAGCATTAAGACTCCCCATTCCTGTTGCATTACTACCAATAATAGATACACCTGTAGTTCTAGTTCCAGTTGAGGTTGTCTCTAACTTTTTACTGTTGTCGTAGTAAAGTTCTGTTGATCCATTTGCTGTAGCTTTTACACCAAATTCGCCAGAAGCTGGTTGCAAGTAAACATCATTACTTGCTCTTATTACACTATCTCCAGCTTCGGAATTTACTAATAAATAACCTGTTGAATTAGCAATAAATGAGTTTCCGCCAGAATGAAAAATCTCTAGGTCATCACTTGCTCCCATCTTAAGTTTTGCATCATCTCCAAGATCTAAATGACCTGTACCTGTTATATCTCCTGTTATTGAAATACCACCGCTTGTTGTCTGAAACTTTTTAGCATTGTCGTAAAACAGTTCAACTTGTGCATCTGCTTTACCTTTTATAATTGAATGAGCTTGTAAATCTAATAAATATACTTCATTACTAGGATTAGCGTATAAATATCCTCTTACTGTTCCGCCAGCAGTTGCTAGTCTTACTTGTGTATTAGTTGAAGTACCAGTAACTTTTATGCCTTGATTTGTTGTTTCACAAGTTTTAACGCCATTATTATATAACTCTACTGATCCATCAGGAATACAAACTATTGAATTTTCATCAGCTCTTCCACGAATAAAAACATTATTCAAATTGCTACTAGCATTACCAAATAGTAATGTTCCGTTATAATTTTGAATTTCAGTATTGCCACCACTTCTAGTAAATTGCAAATCATTACCAGAACCTACAATTAAAGAACCTGTAGCAGTAGCAGTACCAGTTATTTTAGCTCCACCAGAAACTGTCTCAAACTTTTTGCTGCCATCATAATAAAGCTCAACTTCAGCATCAGTTTTCATTCTTGCCAAATATTCTGAAGTTCCAGCTTTTTGGAAGAAAACTCCATTACCAGTAGATTGAATAGTTAAATCTCCTGCACCTTGTTCAGTAATATATGAATTACCACCAGCATCAGACTTTATTTTTAAAAGCCCATCAGATCCACCTGTTCCAAATACTGCTTCTACTCCATTAGCAAAAGTAGTAGTTCCAGTTAACGTACCACCAGTAAGAGATAATTTACTATTTAAAGAATCTAAACCAACCTCTAAAACACTACCAGCATCATTTTTTGTAAATAATTTAGGATTACCATCTGTTCTTAGTGCTACCTCTCCTACTACTAAATCACTTGCAGATGGATTGCTTCCAGAACCGCTTTTTAATCGAATTGTGTTTGCCATTTTACAGCCTCCTTAACGGTTTACAAAGATTTAGAACGAACCCCCATTAATATCAAAACCACTAACCGATTCATTTTCTAAGAATGTTACTAAATCAGAAAAAGCAACTTGTTTCATAACCCCTGCATCATTAACAATAATTCTATCTGCCAATGCAAGTGTTGTCGTTGTAGCTGATGTATCTCCATCCAGCAAATTCAATTCAGCAGTTGTAGATGTACAACCATCGAGTTTATTTAGTTCAGCAGTTGTTGTGGTCAAACCATCCAAGATTTGGACTTCTGTTGATGTCAGATCAGCCAAACTATCTGCTGTTGCTTGAGCCATCGTACTAAGCTCTGTCAGCTTATCGGTGTGAGGCTCAACATCTGTACCAATCACTAAACCAAGATTTGTCCTCGCTGCTGATGCTGTCGAGGCTCCAGTACCACCATGAGCTACGGCTATATCAGTTGCGTTCCAAACACCAGTTCCAATAGTACCAACAGATGTAAGAACAGAGTTTACAACTGTAGAACCTAAACCAGTTTGACTTAAAACTGCTACACCATTAATCCTAAAGTTTTTAGCTGCTGCAAGTTCTATATGTTCTGAAGATGTCCAAGAATCAGTTGCATCTATCCAGTTAAATGTCTTATCACTAGAACCTTTTAGAGTTATACCTCCACCAGAAGCAGCAGAATCACTTGGTGATGCAGTAGACCCAAGCTCCAAGTTTTTATCATCCAAGGAAACTGTTGTGCTGTTGACAGTGGTCGTAGTACCGTTAACTGTCAGATTACCTGATACAATTAAATTTTGAGTACAAGTAAACCCAGATACTGTTGCTGATGATATATCGAATCCACCTGTAAATGTTTTATTACCCGAAATAGTTTGTGCGCCTGTTTTATTTACAAAAGCACCATCACCACCAATAGCCAAAATTGACGATGCTGCACCTCCAGCACCCCCTGTACCCTCTCCGTAATACAACGTATTATCAACTTCATTAAACGCTAATTCTGCATTTTCTAAAGTACTAGGTGCGCCAGCACTACCGCTAGTTCTTCTTTTTATTCGTACTGTGTTTGGCATGGCTTACTTTGGGTAAAAAGCTGTTGTAGCAATGGATTTCAAAAATTTCCTCCATCGGTTAATTCCGTTGGAGTAACTGTTGAATCTGCAATGTAACTTTGAGCAGAACTACTAAAACGTATGATACTGCCATCAACTCTATTGCTTTCATCCAATATTATACCCTTTGCACCTTGTGCGCCTGCTGTTACTACTGAAACTGTTTTAGTTTCTCCATTTACAGTAACTGTATTTTTAGTAGTAGCAACAGAAATCTTAGTACTCATCTTGTATAACTTTGTGATACTGTAATCTTACCTTCAACATAGTATTCTTTCAAACCACTTGTGTTTGTTAACATTATGTCATAATACAATTCGTCTGGAAAATTAATAGTTTGTTCATCTGTAAGAGATAGAAAAAACTTACCAGCAATTCTATTATCGTAAGTAGAAGTTACAGTAAAATCTGCATACTTACATTCCCTTTCCTTATCCCAAGCTTCTGCTTCAATTAAAAAACCAGTTAAATCCATTGGAACTACTGAACCATTCGCTTGAGTAGAAGACAAAATATATTCTTCGTTCCAATCTGCTGCCCTTTGTAAAGTAAAATTTCTAAGCCCGGGATTAACAGCCATTAGCTAACAGATTTTAATTCTGTCTCTGAAGGTTGTGTTGTTTCAACCTCAGTTACAGGTGGTTCAATTTTATTATAAGCTGCTATTTCGCCATTTATAGCATCTACTTGACTTTTTATTTGTGATTTTTCAACTAAAATTTGTTCTTGAGCTTTTTCAAGTTCTTGAAATCTTTTTACAAGTTCTTCACCCCTAGATTGAGCTTCACTTCTTAATTCAGAAATAGTAGACATAGATAATAATTTATATGTTCTCTATTATATCAATTCCCTACTATTATGCTACAGGTATAAGAGCAAATTTAAATTTATTACCTGTTCTGTGATTAATTAAATACAAGTCTTCATGTCCCTCTTGAATTGTGTAGTCGCCCCAAGTCCCATCTACATCATTTGTTTTGCCTTTATTAGACATATTAAGGTCATTTATATATAAATTTTGCCAAGGATTACCACTAGACCCTAAATCTCTAGAACCATTTGGAACTGCGTTACCATAAAATATAACTTGTCCACTATCAATATTTACAACTTCAACATTATTAGCCCATAGTTCCAGTTGACCATCTCCATTTTGAGCTATTCCAGTATCATTATCTCCCAAAGCAATAGCTACATTTCTGCCATTTAAGTTGCCAGCCGGTGTAGTACCAAGACCTATTTTCTTACCGCTAAAATTAATAACTCCAGAACAAGTATCGTTAGCATCTGATCGTAAGAACGAGCCAGAATCAATACCGTCTACACTTGTAGCATTTACAGCAGTAAGATTAGCTCCATTGCCACTAAAGCTTGATGCAGTGACAGAACCAGAAAAAACAGAATTTTTACTTCGATCAATAGCAAGTGCAGTATCTAAACCTACGATGTTCCAATTTGTTCCAATTTTTAACTTATCACTGTCAGAATTATCTATACCAATGTGCCAACCTGCTACACCAGCAATATCAAAGGATATAAAGGGATCTCCACCATTGGCAGTTGAAGTTCTTAAAGCAAGAAGAGCATGAGCAGTAGTACTATTGTTAGTTTCATTAAGAATATAAGCACCAGCTACGTTATTATTGCTAGGGTCGCCATATGTAGTGCCAGAACTTCTTATTTCTAATTTTACTGATGGAGTATAACCAATTCCAAGTCCACTACCATTTATATAAGCTCTTTCTGTTCCTCCTTCACTTCCAAAAACAATAGTATCTCCACGCAATATCAAGTCATCAGCATCAGCACCAAGATAAGCACTGCCCTCAGTATTTTGTAATCTTATAAAGTTACCAGCATTATCACCTCTTACTATGTGTAAATTATGGGTTGGATTTGTAAAATCTCCAATACCAACAAACCCACTAGAATCACAAACTAATCTAGTCGTATTTTGTGTTTGCAAAAGAAGATCTGCTGCTTCAAGAGCTTTTATTGCTAAATTTCCTGTGCCTCGATGTATTATTTCGGAGGATGTATTAGCTCCTGAGTTTGTACGAATTATTCTTAATCCATAATCTGAGTAAGTTGTATCACCAACTAAATCAATATAAGCATTTCTATTACCTGTACCTCCTTGACCAACATCTAAATAGCTGTCATTTGAACCATTTTTTATTCTAAATGTACCATTAATATCGAGGGTATATGCAGGGTCAACAGTGCCTATCCCAACCTCACCGTTACTTTCTATAGTAAGCCTATCAGTACTATTTGTAGTAAATCTAATTTCATTTGATGCCGGTCTATACAAACCATTAGCTGGTTTCGTTGTTCCTGTTACATTAAATCTTCCTCCTTGTATTTGACCAGAACTTTCAATATTACCTCCAGTTAAAACTACTCCATTTGTTGCTGTTATTTGCCCTGCTTCTAAATTTACAAACTTATGGGTTCCACTTGCACCTTCTAATCTTTCAAAGCCATTATTAGCTACATTACGTCTTTCAAAATAACCGTTAGATGCGTTCCATCTAATTGCTCTTACAGGATATGTTCCAGTATGTGTTGTGCCATCAGAAAATAAAGATGAAATTGTATTGTCTCTCGCTTTTAGCTCAGTAATAAAATTTGTATATGTACTTGTTAATTCTGGTTTGTTAAAATTTGCCATGTTTAAACACCTCTTACTGTAAAGTCTACTGTATTTGTGCCTGTTGGAGCATTTCCGTCTTCATCAAATAAAAATATTTTAAAACCATTTTGCGGATTAGCTGTATCAACAAAGTCATAGATAGCAAATTTAGCTGTTGCACTAGAACCTCTTATTTGTAAAGATATTGAATCTACATCGAGGAAATTTTTATCAGGATTTCCAGCAAAGAAATTAACTTGTTTACCAGAAGCTGCTTCACTAGCTGTAATACTAACACTACCTTGATCTGTAAGTTGTTTCAAAAATAATTTTTGACTAATATTATCAACCTTTATTAAATCATTATTACCTGATGCTGACAATGTAAAAACCACTTTTACATATCTAAAATTTAAACCTAAAACATTTGATTGCCCTGCATCTAAATCTGTAAAAGAAGAACCATTTAAACTTGTTGAGATTTGTGGAGTTATAGTAACTCCTTCTCCAATAGTTTCAACAACATTCATATCTACTTGTATTCTACTAGCTGGAATTTCTGCTCCAAAATCTGTAATTTCTTGAAAAGAACCACTATTTTCTGAAGGTAAAGCATATGGTTGATTTGCTCCAAAAGACCCGAAGTTAGGATATTGAGGACTAGCTTGAGAGCCATTACCTATAAAATGATCTTGAAAAGTCCTTGAGCTATCTAAACAGAAAAATATTGCATTATTATCAATAAATCCATTAGTAAATGTTGCTGGTGATGAGAATGAAATATTGCCTGTAGTTTGCCTACTTCCAACTACTTTAAATTGAAATGTATTTTGTGTAACTTGTGAGATTGCATATATTTTACCATCATCAGAAGTTCCATTTGCCCCACCACTTGTAAAGTTAATATTTAACTGTTGATTATTGGACAACCCATGATCTACTTTTGTAACAGTCACTATCAAACCAGCACCAGTATTTGTATCGTTAGACTGAGAATATGTAGCCGTTACTGTTCCAGTAATTAAAGCACTATTTCTTTCTGCATTTAAAACAAAATCTGGTGGTTCATCTACTATCGCTGTAATACTACCTCCGTCAAGTGCTTCAATTTTTGCACTATTTACAGCAGTAACGATGTAAGTAAACGTACCACCAACTTGTTCAAAAACTGTAGTAAATCCACCTTGTTTTGCTCCAATCAGATTACCAGCAGTTTTACTTGTTCTATAAATGTTGTAATAAATTATTGGAAGATCAGAATTAGGTTCTTGCCATCTCAGCAATACGTTATTATCAACCACTTCAGCTTCTATCGTTGAAATATTATCAGGTGGATTAGCGGTGATAGTTATATCATTTAAAGCACCTTCATTGCCGTTAATATCTAAAGCTCTTACATAATAAGTTTTTTGTGTTTGTACAACACCGGCTATTTCATCTTTTATCCATTTCTCAGTTAATTGTGTACCATTCTGCTGTGCTACTAATACTGATTGTGCAAATGATTGTGTCCCTGCTGACCTATAAATTTTGTAATCTGCAATAGGTAATCCATTAGCTGTTTTTGTTACAGGTGTCCATGATATTTTTGCACTTTCATCTACTAGCACTCCTGTTAAACCTGTAGGGGCTGGTGGCAAATCAAAACTTACATCTGGGTAGTTTTCAATACCTGTACGACCAAAAGTTTGTATATCACCATTACTATTTACAGCAGCAACCCAAAATCTTTGACTTGTATTCCAAGTAACATCAAGTAAAAAACTTGTAGAACTTACACGAGTAATAAATGTTGCTAAACCAGCATCAGTAACAGAAGTCGCACTTTGTTTAATCTCATATTCTTTAATCTTTGTGCTACCAACAACAGGAACTACCCAAGATAACTTAAGCTGGCTATTTTCATATTGATAACTAATATTTGGTGCTTGCGCTAAAACAAAGTTAACAGTAAAAGATAAAGCTGTTCCTGTATTCCCAGCAATGTCAACTGCTCTTATATTAAAAGTTTGATTACTGTTAAAAGTAACAGGTAATTGGAAAGTAGTAGATTTTGATCTTCCTAGTAAATTTGCATTGCTTATAGCACCTTGATATATTTCATAATCTTCTATTGCATAACTTCCAGATGCAGGTGCATCCCATTTTAAAATTAAGTTATCATCACTAAAAGTACCTGTTCCATTTTGAGGTGCAGATGGTGCTGTAATTGTTAAAGATATTTGTGCTGCATTTACTGATTGATTACCATCTGCATCAAAAGCTTTTATTGAAAATATTTGAGATGTTGTTCCAGTAGGTATTGTGCCGACTTTAAATGATGTCCCTTTTATTTTTCCTAATGATGTGCCTGTAGACCATGACCCTGATTTTATTTCGTATTGCTCTATATCTAAATCAGCAAAACTTGGAGGTGTAGGAGTCGCAGCAGTCCAATTTAAAACAATTCCAATATGAGGATCTATTTCCCCACTAAAACCAGTTACATCACTTGGAGGTGCAGATTTACCAACTGCCTTAAGAAAATACTCTCCAGTAGTTGTATCTTGACCATTTAAATAAGATTGTGTTTTTGTCGTTAAAGGAGTTGAAGATCTTACACCTGCTGCATTTACACTTCTTACTTCAAAATCAAATCTTGATTCATTGTTAGCAGAATCTATAATTACATCTGGAATTTCAAAATCACTTCCATTAACGACAACTGTTTTTATATTTCCACTATCTTGCCTATATTTAACCTCATATCTATTTACACCTATTACAGGCTGCCATCCAACAATAATTTTTATTCTAATTGTGTCTTTAAATCTATATAACTGTTCTATTGGGTATCTGGTGGTTGTACCGTTAGGATTTGCTCTTTCTGCAAATTTTGATGGAGGTGCTGGTATTTCATTAAGGTTTGTAAAATCTCTAAAATCTAAAGTTTCTAATAGCTCTGCGTGATCGTATTTAGTTTCATTATGAGTCACTGCTGTTATTGAGTATTGAAAATCATCTTTTTCTTCTACAGATATAACTTTAAATTTTTGTGTTTCTATATTTTCAGCACTTGTTCCTTGTGTAGTTTCTAGTATCCATATTGAATTTAAGTTAGGAGCAACTGTTTGTGTTGTAAGTACATAATCTTCCTCGTTAAAGTTATATGAATTATTAGTAGTAGATAAAAAGTAATTATCAGTATTATTATTACTATCTTGTATTTTTTGTGCAAAGCTACCAACTATTGTAACTGTAGTACCAGAAATACTTGCAACTGTATTTGTAGAAATAGTGCCATTTGGCATAATTACATGAAGAGTTCTTGTATATGTAACGCTATCATCAGGTAAATCAGTAATAGAAGTATCATCTATAGTAATTTGATTTGTACCATTTACACCCATTATTCTCCCTGCCCTTCTTACTCCAGCCCTTACAGGATCTGCTATTTCAATAATTTGGCCGGGTCTGCATAACGCTGCTGCTTCTAGAGTAGTTGTAAACGCAACTGTTTCAGTTTCATTTGCTAATGAATAAAGCAACCATCGCCCAAGTCTTCTTGCTTGATAACGTGAAGTTACCCCAAATGCGTCAATATTTTTTGTGTTTACTCCATATTTAGCTATAGCACCCTCATCTAAAACCTCTTCATATGCAGTATCTCTAAGAGTTAGATCTAAATATTTTACAACTGCTACTGTTGTTCTTGTTTTAACTGATGACGAGGAATATTGAAAACCATCAGGAGCTACATTCGCTAATGTGAATAAAAAAGAGGTATCTTGTCCTTTGCGATCTTGTATAAGAGATAATTTGCCAGCAGTGTACATAGCCATACCTCTAAA
>CEOA01032883.1_pt1 | contig 19208 bp, 29 predicted proteins | sample 530251 | NCBI WGS metagenome assembly CEOA01 (sample SAMEA2619838, study PRJEB7988) | marine metagenome | biome: marine biome (ENVO:00000447); feature: surface water layer (ENVO:00002042); material: "saline water (ENVO:00002010), including plankton (ENVO:xxxxxxxx)" | depth 5 m
CAGTCTGGCATGAAACTTCGACGCAAACCAGACGTGCCAGTTAAGTTGGTCGTTAAAAACAGTAAAAAGTTCGGAAGGAATGTCCCAAGAACTTGGCTAGATTATATTTTTTGAGGTGTTCTATGATGAAAGGCAAGTTTAGACTCTGTGATTACGAAGTTGGTGAAACACTATATCGTCATATTGCTGGGCAGTGGCAGAAATACGGTGTCATAGAGGAAAAAGAAAAAAATTGTTTGTACATTCGTTCTGACAAACATTTAGGGATCATGATAATCCGTGAGGATATTCTCGTAAAAGAAGGCTACATATCTCAGATAAACACTTGACAACACTTCAAAACTGATGTATTATAGAGAAAGTTAGCGTTAAGGGAGAGATGATGCAATATTATCACACAAAGTTCTTTATCGAAGAAGTTATTAAAGAGTTTACTAAAAACGTGCAGGGACAAGTTAATCTTTCATCCCCAACTGCACAAAAAGAGTTAGCGTTATTTATTAGCACACGTATTGAAGAGAGTAAAAATGATCTCCCCTCAACGCCTCACAAACTATAAAGGAGTGTGCAATGTTTAATCACAAAGAACCATTTAAATTTAACAAATCCGAAGTCATTCTAGACGTCGTGATTTTGTTTTGTATAACATATACATCAGTTAGCCTTGGACAAATCTTGGCTGCGTATTTGCATTAACAAAGCAACGCCTCCGTAGCTCAGATGGATAGAGCATCGGACTTCTAATCCGAGGGTCACAGGTTCGACTCCTGTCGGGGGTGCCACACCGCAGGTAGGCACGGGTTCAGAGGTGCCTTTTCTCATAACAAAAGGAGAAGCACATGAGTAAAAAAATATTTGGAAATGAAAAAAATATCAAACAGCCACTAGTAAAAAATAACGGTGTGGCGACAACTAATGTATCCGTTAATATCGATTCATACTTGAATCGCAAAACCGAAGCAAAAACAATTAACAGTTATATAGAAGCAAGAGGTGGCTTCGATCGGGGATTGTGGCAACCACCCTTGGTAGCGGAACTCCCTAGTGGAAAACGTTATTTGTTTGACGGAGACCACCGCAGGAAGCTGTGGACTTTAGCCTACCCTCAAAAAACTGACATGCCAGTACAGGTTGTGAAAGTTAAAGACGAGGAGGAGATTAGTCGTCTTTTCGTTGCAATTAATAAAACAGCCAGGAAGTCACTCACTCCAAACGAGGTTTTCGTTCATGAGGTAAAGGGCAACGTCGGCAACGCAAGAAATGTAGCCTCGGTTCTAGAGGAGTGCGGTCTATCTGTTTCGCTTGGGACGAAAGAGTCCGGTAGCATTGTGGGAGACATAAATGGACCAGAAGTTTCAATCTCTGGATTCCAACAAGGGCTAAAAAGTGTCGGAAAACCAGCTATGATTTATGCCTCAAGCGTTATCACAAAAGTTTTTCAAAACGACAGGAGAATTCGCATTGAACTTCTAAGAGCAATCTCAAATTTACGAAAAAATGTTCCTGAAGTCGAGGTAAAGTTTGCTAATGAGTTTGAAAAGGTAATCAATAATCTTAAAATCTCTGAAGTTACACAAAAGGACATTGCTTCAAAATTCAAGCAATCCGGTGGCGCAAGAGTAAATCAGGATGAAGAGTGTATTACATATGGTTTAATCAAACATCTTCGCAAACAGGCAACTGCTGGTCAATTTAAGACCTTGCCAACATACAAGAAATATTTTTCTTCATATGAAAAAATGTTGAAGGACAGTCTCTCGTAAAAAACTTATTGACAACAATGCCCCGCCTCGGCTATAATAGAGGCATAAGCGGGTGTAGCATAACTGGTAAATGCACAGTTCTTATAAAGCTGAGACAGTGGGTTCAAGCCCCACCACCCGTACCAACTTATTAGCAGGAGTGAATATGTTTGTAGATGATAAACACTTTGAAAAAGAAGCAGCCCGTGTATTTTGGGCTTTTGTTGTAGCCTTCGGCGCTACTGCTGGCTTGTTCTTACACCTTGGTGGCTTACTGTGAATCCCGCTGAGTTTGCTTTGAAAATGGCAGCTATGTTCTTAACAGCATACGGCATTGTTTACTTAATTCCAGTTCTTTATGATTTTATCCTTAACTGAGCGCTCAAAAGCGGTATAATAGGCTATAATGACAGACAAAGTTGGAAAAATGTTTATTGAGGCTGCTAAGAAAAAACTCATAGCAGATATTGCTAACGCCGAAGCGAAGATTGATTTGTACGCAACGCGCTCTATTGGAGTTGGCGAACATCCAGAGATTACAGAAGAAATTATTAAAGCTGCCGAGCAAGGTGCTCATGCCCAAGAAGTATTAGATTTTATTAGTGAACGCTGGTAAACGCTCCCGTAGTTTAACGGTCAGAATACCGGATTTTCACTCCGGTGGCAGGGGTTCGATTCCCCTCGGGAGTACCAAATGATTATAGAGAAACACACAGAAGAATCTATTTTAGTTTTACGAAAACCAAAACCTTACGTGGATCCGTTTGAAATGCCAAAACAAGAAACAACCAGAAATACAGATCGAAGTCAACTAAAAGCATATTCAGAGTTAGTTGACCACCCGTCCCATTATAATCAAGGTAGAATCGAGGTAATCGATGTTATTCTTGATTGGGGTCTTGACTTCATTGAAGGCAATGTTGTTAAGTATGTTGCTCGCTCAAGGCATAAAAGTTCACGCCTTGGCGATTTAAGAAAAGCCAGATGGTATCTGGATTATTTGATTAATAAGATAGAAAAGGAGAAAAAATGAGTAACGTAACAAATACACTACAAAATGTTGTTGACCAGCTTACAGAAGCCCTCAGTGACGCACAGAAGACCGACAGTGGTAACAAGGCTGCTGGAACTCGTGTTCGTAAGGCTGCACAGAACGCAACCGTGACTCTCAAGGAGCTACGTAAACAGGTTCTAGAAGTTCGTAATAACGGCTAATCAAAATGGGCGGGGGTAAAATCCCCCGTCCTACATAAGCCGGAATAGCTCAGTTGGTAGAGCACCTGTCTTGTAAACAGGATGTCACAGGTTCGATTCCTGTTTCCGGCACCACCCCCCACAATGAGGAAAGTATGTTACTAAAAGTATCAAAAACACACGCCGAAGCAAAGTTGCCAGAGCGTGCTAATCCATCTGACGCAGGAGCAGATGTTTTTTATTGTCCAAGCGAAGAAGGTCATTTTAGCTTTGTTCGTTTAGACCCAGGTGATTCAGTTGTTCTACCAACAGGTCTCAAAGTAGAAGTTCCACATGGCTACATGCTAGAGGTAAAAAACCGTTCCGGCATGGCTGCTAAAAAGAATCTCGTCGTTGGTGCTTGTGTTGTGGACTCTGGATATAGTGGAGAAATCTTTGTCAACCTACACAATGTGGGCAAGTCAAAGAAGTTAGTGCAGGAAGGGGATAAGATTGCTCAATTGGTTCTTGTCCCTGTAGTTCAGTGGCGAGCTTGTGAGGTTCATGAAGGTGAGCTTTACAACGACCCACTAACCATTTCAAATAGGGGCACTGGTGCCCTCGGTAGTACAGGAGCGTAAAATGGATATTGTAGATTGGAAAGACAAGTTGACAACAGCAGCCAATGGAAACATGAATAAGCGTGTTGTTTTAACTCACAAGGAAAAGACGTCAGTTTTTACACATACAGGCGAAGGCACAGATATGGCTCTCAAGGAGTTAGGTTCTTATTTTACTCTAGCTGAGACTGTAGCGGTTCAACCATTCACCTCACGAGGAGCTTGTAATGTCATCGACGGTCTTCGTGCTGAATCACTAATGGACGGTTATTACCGTGGCTCAGGTGAGTTTTCCGATCATGTCGCAGAAGTTCTACGTCGTGATGGCACAGCCTATAATGAGGGCTGGATTGATGTGGAGTTAGATCAAATGGATCATAAACGTGCAATGGCTACTGTAACCTGCACTGTGAGCACAGATGTGAAGACTCTTTTGAAGGCTGGCGACAGCCAACTTATTGGCTGGACAGCAGAGGTATACACCGATCTTGGTCGGCTTGAGATTGAATGTTAAGGAGAAAACAATGACTTTGAAGGAACAACAAAAACAAATCGGTCAGTTGCAACGGCGAATCTCTGACTTGGTGGATGAGATGCGAGCAATGCAATCTGATGTCAAGCAGTTCAAACGTGCAGTGGCAAGTGATATGAAGCGACTTGTAGAAGAAAAAAAGAAGTGAATCACCTTTACTCTAGAAAGGTAAACGAAGCCATTGAGGCAACAAAAGTTTACCTAGAACAAGTTGTTGAGAAGCCAGACCCCGCTTTTGCGGGGTTTGCGCCTTGTCCCTTTGCAAGAAGAGAAAGGATCGGCAACAGCATTATGTGGCACGTTCAGCGTATTAAACCACACGAAGCAGATGAAAAAACTTTACAAATCTTAACAACTTTTTTGGACCAAAATGAAAAAAAATCGTTAATTTTACTTGACCCTTTCTCAAAAATAGGGTATAAAGAGCTTGAAGCTTTTGGGAGACACTTTAAACGTTTTGTTAAGGAGCTTGGATTGTCAGCGCTTGTTTTTCATCCAGACCACCCTTACAGTATTGGTGGTGTAAAAACTCGCTGTTCTCCTTATCCAATGATTAATTTAGGTCTTGACAAAGACTTCACAAAGGGCTATAATGTCCTTCGTAAAACCGACTACTACTCAAAGTGGTCATTAAGTGAGTTGAGTAAAATCAGCCGAGAAAAGGAGTATAAGGATGGGTGATATTGAATTTAGTCTAAACCTCCCAGAGGGTGTTAACTTTGATTATTCAATCCGTGATTCTTTTTACGACAACAATCACGGTGTCCTTGGTCGTGCAGATGAAAGTCTTTTTGACAGCTACGAGGATGAGGACGAAAATGATTACGATAACGAGGATTGTTGGTAATGGATAAAGCTACGCAAAAAGTAATGTTCAGTAGCGAGTCCAACGAGTGGGAAACCCCTCAAGGATTCTATGAACAACTAAATAGAAAGTTTACCTTTACTCTCGATCCTTGCTGCACTGAGTCAACTGCAAAGTGCGATAAGTTCTTCACCGCTGACGACGACGGTCTACAACAGGATTGGTCAGGACACAAAGTCTTTATGAATCCTCCTTATGGGCGACAAATCTCTAAATGGGTTGAAAAAGCCTATAAGGAAGGCACCAAGGTAGGAACAACAGTGGCTTGTTTGATTCCATCCAGAACTGACACAAAATATTGGCACAAGTACTGTATGAAGGCTAGTGAGATTTATTTTGTGAAGGGACGATTAAAGTTCGGTGGAGAGAATAACAACAGCCCTGCACCATTCCCATCAGCGGTTGTTGTTTTTCGTGGACCCCCTGTTGAGGGAATGGCTTCTGAGCCACTGCGAGTATCAACTATGGAGAAAGAATAATGGGAAAAATTGATGAGGTGATCAAAAATATTTGTGAAACAGAGGGCTTGACTACAATCGAAGTTCTGGAAAAATACCCAGATCTAAAACGACTCAAGCATGACGAAGAACTTTCTGAAAAGAAAAAAGCTATTAACGAAGATAAGCAACTACTTAAAGGGTGAAAAATGGCAACAGGCTACGTCGATTTTTACAACAACATCAGTAAAAAAGTAACTCACTGTCCAAAAACAGGTCTTGAAGGACAACCAGTTCCAGGCAATCCACTTGTCTGGTACGTTGTCACGAGAGATAAGAAGAACCAAAAAATGACTCGCTTCTGGTCATACGCCTCGGGCAGGGCAGTTTCAAAAGAAGCACAAGAAACTAACGTTTTATAAGGGAGAGGAAATGAAAGACTTTATGATTATTTTAGCATTTATGGCTGTTGTGTTTGCAGCTTGCGACTCTAAAGAAGAGGAAACCACAGAGTGTGACACCTCTGTCGCAACTAGCACTGATTCCACATCTACTCCAGACGACACCCTAAAGGGGCTTGATCCTGTTGAGGATGGTGGAACCACAGCAGCCGACGCAACGGGTGTGGCAGATATTTTGGCAGATGGGTTTCCAAACGTCTCAGACGCCACTGAGGATAACGAAGTTAAAGATTGCTACTCTAAGTGTGTCAAGTCTGACATGTCGAAAGAGGATTGCAAGAAGGCTTGTTACGGTGACTGGACCAAAGATGACAACTGCGAGACTTGCTACAATAAGTGTGTCAAGGCTGGAAAAAGCAAGCTGGAATGTAAAGAGGGTTGTTGCGATAAGAAGTCAGACCCCAAAGAGGCTGACGCCACATCAACACCAGACGATGTGTCAGAAACAACCGATTAAAATAAAAAATAAAATTGAATATGTACTAGAGGGGAGACGAGAGTCTCCCTTCTTTTGTTTTGGAACTATTTAAAGTAATGGCAAAGCGAACTTATGTGCTCGACACAAATGTCTACTTAACCGACTCGCACTGCTTCAAGAAGTTTGGTAGAAACGACATTCTTCTACCACTCAAAGTACTTGAAGAAATAGACAAACATAAAAAAAGACAAGACGGTGTTGGTGCGAACGCTCGTCACACTATTCGTCTTCTTGATGAACTCCGTGCGAAGGGAAATCTTCACAAAGGTATCCGCATCGACAAAGGACTCGGTATCATTAGGGCTGTTTATTCAGACGTTTCAACTCTCCCACCAGAAATGGATAAGAGAGACCCTGATAATATTATTATAGCAGCAGCCTTAGCCGAGAAAAAAGAAAACCCAAACAAAAAAGTTATTATTGTTTCTCTCGACATCAACCTGCGTGTACGCTGTGATGCGCTGGGTATTGACTGCGAGGGATACGATGAAAACCAAGTTGTAAAGCGCGAAGAGCACATTTACACAGGCTTTACCAAACATTTGGTCGATGACCAGACCATCGACCACTTCTACCAAGGCGAGAAGCTTTTTATCGACAAAGAAGAAAAAAAATTACTTCCCAATGAGTTTGTAATGCTTGTTTCTTCCTCCAACGAAAAGAAGACTGCTCTATCTCGCTTCATAAGCCACAATAAACCACTTGTAAAAGTGGATGAGTACAAACATGGAATCTGGGACGTAAAACCAAGAAACAAGGAACAGGCTTTCGCCTTAAACCTACTTATGGACCCCAACGTTCCGATCGTCTCTCTTGTAGGTGCAGCAGGGTGCGGCAAGACTCTACTAGCCATCGCAGCAGGTATGGAACAGACTCTTGATGAGGGTCAATACGAGCCTATTTATAAAAAATTAGTTGTTTCCCGACCTGTTATGCCTATGGGAAGGGATATTGGTTTCCTGCCGGGAACTTTGGAAGAAAAAATGGCTCCATGGCTCGCTCCTATCCAAGATAACTTGAAGTTCCTAATGGGGGATGACCGTGTAGCACTAGAAATGTACTCTGAACGTGGTCTCATCGAGATAGAAGCTCTCACATATATTCGTGGTCGTTCTATCGCAAACGCTTTCATTATTATCGATGAAGCCCAGAACTTAACAATACATGAGTTAAAGACTATAATAACCAGAGTTGGCGAGGGAACAAAAATAGTTCTCACAGGCGATGTAGAGCAGATCGATAATGTTTACATCGATGCACGCTCATCCGGTCTAACTTATGCACTTGAAAAGTTCAAGCCTTATGAGTTAGCAGGACACATCTCGCTGCAAAAGGGAGAGCGCTCAAAAGTAGCCACCCTTGCCTCAAAGGTATTATAATGGAAACGATCACAGAACAAGAAGCAAAAGACAACGACTTAAAACATGTTTTTGTTAAAAGAGAATCTAAACTAAAAGAGATTATTGTTGATTATGTAGGTGAAGTTTTACACCCACAAGAACCTGAAGTGACAGTTGAAGATGTTGTAAGAATCTTCGCAGATGAGTTCCCAGAGTTTCTCTCCGTCGTCGCAGAGGAAAACTTTATAAGAGGATATCAGCAAGCTTTTCAAGACATTAATAACAAAAACGCTTGACAAAAGCCCCACGCTGTGCTAGATTTACTATGTAACAGAAGAGGTATTTATGGCTCACATTTCATTTTCTGAACTGTCAAAATGGGACTTTTGTCCCTACGCTCGTAAGCTGATTTACGAGGACAAAGTTAAAAAGTTTAAAGGCAACATCTTCACTGGGTTTGGTTCTGCTATCCACTCAGTTTGTGAGAAGTATTTTGAATCTAGTAGGGAACTAGATAAGAAGTTTTTCTTTGGAGAGATGTTTCGCAAAGAGTTGAAGCGTCTTGAAAAGACGGGCGAGCAGTTCACTACAAAACAGATCACTGATTTTTATAATCAAGGTCTTGGTATTGTAGAGGAGCTTGATGCCGCTTTTGATAAATATTTTGGCGAAGACTTTGAGTTTATCAAAGCCGAAGATACTTTAATGGAGCGTATCGGAGAGTTCTCCGACGCGGATTACAAGTTTAAGGGATACATCGATTTAATCATCAAAACCAAAGACGGAAAGTATCACGTCATTGATTACAAGTCCTGCTCGTGGGGCTGGGATGCAAAAAAACGTTCTGATCGCATGGTAACCTACCAACTTACGCTTTACAAAAGATATTGGTCACAAAAGATGGGTATTCCCATGGACCAGATTGAGACCCACTTTGCCCTGTTGAAGAGGACAGCAAAGGTTGGACAAAAGGTGGAGATTTTCCGTGTGACTTCCGGTCCAAGAAAAACTACGAATGCACTTAACTTATTGAAAAAAGCCTTGTACAATGTTAACACAAGTAATCATGTGAAGAACCGATTATCTTGTGCAAAATGCGAGTTTCGCAACACAAAACATTGTACATAGGAATAACAAGTAATGCCAGAGGACATAAAAAAGAAAACAATAGTGGTCTTATCTGACCACCCAATGTCACCTTCGGGTGTCGGCACACAAACCAAATATTTCATTGAAGCCCTGCTCAAGACTGGACGTTATAAGTTCATTTGTTTTGGTGGGGCTATTCAGCATAATAGCTATCAGCCAATGAAAACAGATGAGTGGGGAGATGATCTTATTATCTTTCCCATTAAGGGCTACGGCGAACCAAACATCGTCCGTGAGGTTCTTTGGACTGAAAAACCTGATGCTTTTTGGATTATGACCGACCCACGCTTTTGGGGGTGGCTATGGGAAATTGAAGAAGAGATCCGTTCTCACTGTCCTCTGGTATATTACCACGTTTGGGACAACTATCCCATGCCGCATTACAACAAAAAGTTTTATGAATCTAATGACGCCATTGCAACCATTAGCAAGGTGACTGACGATATCGTGGCTAATGTTGCACCAGATGTTAAGCGCAGATATATTCCTCACGCAGTACCGGATGTTTATCAGGTATTCCCAGAGGAGGAGCGTCAGGCATTCAGAGAAGATAACTTTCCCGACGATTCAGATAAAATGATTGTGTTTTGGAACAATAGAAATGCAAGACGAAAACAGTCAGGCTCGTTGATATTCTGGTTTAAAAAGTTTTTGGACAAGGTTGGTCACGACAAAGCTGTTATGATCATGCATACTGACACAAAGGATCCACATGGTCAAGACCTCGACGCGATTGTTCACGCTCTCGACCTCGACAAGGGTCAAATCAAGTTCAGCAGACAAAAGATGCCAGCCGACCATCTAGCTCGTTTATATAATGGTGCAGATGTTGTCGTTAACATCTCGGACGCTGAAGGCTTTGGTCTTGCCACACTTGAGGCATTGTCATGTGGTACTCCAATCATCGCCAACATGACAGGTGGGTTGCAAGAGCAGGTCACAGATGGTAAGAAGTTTTTTGGCGTAGGTATCGAGCCTGCATCAAAATCAATCATTGGCTCACAGGAAATCCCCTTTATCAGAGAGGATAGAATCAATGAGGACGATTTTGTAAACGCTCTTGAAGAGATGCTCAACAAAACAGACAAACAACGCCGCAAGCTAGGTGCTCTCGGCAGAAAGCACGTTGAGAAAAACTATTCTTTTGAGCAGCTTGAAAAAAGCTGGGTAGAGTTCATGGACGAGGTGTTAGAGGAGAATGGCTCTTGGGATACCCGCAAAGGATACAAAACTTGGGAGCAGCGAACAATATGAAGAAAATCATTGTAAAGGGTCCAGCCCTATCACAAACTGGTTATGGCGAACAGACAAGGTTCGCACTGCGCTGTCTACGTTCACGCCAAGATATTTTTGATATCTATCTGCTGAACACGGAATGGGGCAAATCGAACCACACTATTGAAGATGATGAAGAAAGAGCTTGGCTGATAAGCACGATTCAAAAAACTGCCAGATACATTCAGCAAGGTCAACCAGTATTTGACATCTCACTTCAGGTAACAATCCCAAATGAGTTTGAAAAGATGGCTCCAGTTAATATTGGCTATACAGCCGGTATTGAGACTACAAAAGTAGCACCTCAGTGGTTACAGAAGTGTAATGAGATTATGGACAAAATAATCGTCATCAGCAACCACTCTAAGGACGTTTTTGTTAATACGGTTGTCGAAGCTACTGACCAAAACGGCAATAAACTACCCTACAGGCTTCAAAAAGAAGTGGAGGTTGTTAACTACCCAGTAAGACCACAACATCCAGTTGACATCGAACTTGACCTTCCACACGACTTCAACTTTATTCTAGTCAGTCAATGGGGTCCAAGAAAGAACTTTGAGAACACGATTAAGTGGTTTGTCGAAGAGAACATCGACCGCGATATTGGTCTTGTTGTAAAGACCAACTCCTACAAGAACTGTAGGATTGACCGAGACTTCACACAGAACCGTTTGCAGGCGCTTCTTGCCCCCTACAAGGACCGCAAATGTTCTGTGACATTGTTGCACGGTTACATGAGCGAACAAGAGATGCAGGGGCTTTACAGACACAAAAATATTAAAGCTTTTATCAACATAGCACACGGCGAAGGATTTGGTTTACCAATGTTTGACGCTGCTATCGCTGGTCTCCCCATTATCACTGTTGGGTGGTCTGGGCAGTGTGATTATCTTTACATGCCAGAGAAAGATAAAAAAGGAAAACTTAAAAAGAAGGGTAAGTTCATGAAGGTTGATTTCGACATGTTGCCCGTTCAAAAGGAAGCTGTGTGGGAAGGGGTCATTCAACCCGACTCACAATGGGCATATGCGAAGGAAGGTTCGTACAAAATGGCTCTCCGAAAAATGAAAAAGGACCACAAGATATATCTTGGAATGGCGAAGTCTCTACAAAAATGGATCACGGAGGAGTTTGAAGAGAGTAAAATGTATTCTCAGTTTACTGATTGCATTTATGCTCCAGACCCTGAAGTGGCAGAGTGGCTACAAAAGTTAGAAAGCATGAGTGCTGTATGAACAAAGAAAAGTCAATAATCTTTTTAGCAGATTTCTTAGCTGACGACCCCCAACGCGGTGGTGCAGAGTTACACGACAAGATTGTCATAGAACATTTTAAATCTATCGGGGCTCTGCATGACGTTAAGAGAACACACGAGATAACCATAGATTTCGTGAGGGCTAACAGAGAAAAGATTTGGTTCATATCTAACTTTGCACTTCTACAGAATCACTTGAAGGCGTACTTGTGCAAACACTGCGAGTACGTCATTTATGAGCATGATTACAAGTTTTGCAAAGAAAGAAACCCCATCCAATATAAGGATTTTAAAGTACCAGAATCTAGTAAAATCAACATAAATTTTTTTAGAGCAGCTAAGAAAGTAATTTGTTTGAGTAAACTACACTTTGATATCTTCGATAGGAACTTAGGGTTGCCAAACTTGGTAACTATCAAATGTAGTATGTGGAGCGATGAAGATCTTGAGTACATGAAAACACTCCAAGACACGCCTAAAAAACAAGGCATCCACGCAATTATTAAAAGCACTAACCCGATTAAGAAGACGCCAGAGGCTGTAAGCTTCTGCGAAGCAACTGGTTTAAGTTATGAACTAATCCAATCCCCCAGCCATAGAGAGTTTTTAAAGTTACTATCTCAATACGAAACCCTTGTCTTCATGACTGGACACCCAGAGCCAACTCCACGAGTTGCCATTGAAGCTAAAATGTTGAACTGTTCTCTAATGACGCAGAAGCACTTAATAGGTGTGTCATATGAGGATTACTTTCACCTAACTGGGAATGATATGATTGAGGAAGTGCGCTCCATGAGAGATTCTGCTTTAAAACAGCTTGAGGAGTGGACCTGTGAATAATAAATATAATATTTTAACAGTTGTCAACGAGGGATACGCCCCCTTTATTAAGATATTTGTCAACTCTTTGTTTGAGCATCAAGACTTACAAAACGTTGATACGGTATATATTTTTGACACTGGACTTGGTACCGGCACTAAAAAATACCTTCTAGACTTCCCAAAAGTTGAGGTCATTGATAGTGGAATAAACTCTCAATCAAGCCGGATTCACGATGAGGGCTGGAAGAAAAGCACCTATTCAAAAACCAAATTCTTATTAAAAGTCTTGGAGGATAGCAATCTACCAACCATCATGATCGACGCTGACTCAATATTCTATTACAACTTTGAGGATTTGTTAGATTGGAACTGTGATTTTGTGGCTTGCCGTCGTGACCGCGAGGGCTTCTCTAAATATATCGGCTCGTTTTTTGGTGCGCTGGACGTAGAAAAGTCAAAACAGTTCATCGAGCTTTGGATTAAAAATATTGATTTTCTACAAAACAACACAGAACTAAAACACTGTGAAAGTCCAGCCTTGGCTAAAACCATAGATGAGAATCCAGAACTCAAATGTCAGGACATTGCCGAGCAACTAGTCTCTGCTGTTTTTCCAGATGAAAGCTCAAGAATATTTCACTTAAAATCTGACTATTATGCTACTACAATAGAACAGAGGCTCAACCTGCCTCATTCAAGAGTGTTTGCAAGGAGATATCTGTAAATGTCAATGTCAATCGTTATTACGACATATAACCGAAGCGAAGTACTAAAAAAGAATCTTGATTGTTTTAAAGAACAGACAGACAAAGATTTTGAAGTTGTCGTAGCGATTGACGGCTCAACAGATGATACCAAGCAGATGTTGGACAGTTACGAGAGTTTCTTTCCTCTGCGCTGGGTTGACACGCTTGAGACTGACAAATATTGTTTAGCAAAAGCACGAAACATGGGAATAGTGGAGACAACGAGACCAATCGTTGCGATCATCGACGATGACTCTTTTCCAGTTCCAGAGTTTGTACACGCTCACAAATCATCTGTTAAGCAAGGTGTCTTAACTGGAGGCTTTCGCAACTCGCACGACCCGAATGATTCTTTGCACCCAAAAATGAGGAACACTCTTATGAAATATGGCGTCTGCAAGCCACACGCGATAATGGAAAGAGTGGTGGAAAATAACGCTTGTATGCTCAGAAAAGATTGGATAGGCTGCGGAATGTTCTCTGAGAGAATGGAGGGCTACGGTGGCTGTGGGCAAGAGTTTATTGCAAGATTAGCCTATCTTGGATACCAGTATCAGTTTAACCCCGCTGCAATGATTTATCATCATCGTGAGTTTGAAGGCGATAATGGCTTAACCAGAGACATGAAAAACGAGCAAGCAAATAAGTCCATTGAGTTGATCAACAAACATTGCTGGAGCTACAATGCCTAATATCATAAGAAACATATTTGAAGAGTATGTGACTGAAAGATTTGATTTGCAAGATTGTATTGCTGTCAACAACGGCACGTCTGCCCTGATCGCACCTTTATGGTCTATGGATCTACAACCTGACGATGAAGTGATCACAACTCCATTCACATTTATCGCAACAACCAACGCCATATTAATCGCAGGCGGCAAACCAGTATTTGTTGATATTGATCCAAATACTTTATTGATTGATACTAAAAAAATCGAAGAAGCCATTACTGAAAAAACAAAAGCCATCATTCCTGTTCATCTATATGGCAGGGTCTGCGAGATGGATAAAATAAAACAACTGGCTAACAAATATGACCTAACCGTTATAGAGGACACTGCTCAAGCTTTCGCAGCCACTGATCACAATGGACGCCACGCTGGCATGATGAGTGATGTCGGAACTTTTAGTTTTTATAAAACAAAAAACATCTCCACCTTTGAGGGTGGTATGATTTGTGTTCCAAAAAATAGTAAACTAGATCACGTAAAGATTAGAGCGATCTGCAATCAAGGTCAAATCGGCAGATATAACCACGAGTACGTTGGGTTTAACTTCAGGTTGGCTGAGCCTTTATGCCTGATGGCTTATGAACAAATGAAGCTACACATGGAAGGCATAAAAGCAGAACTTGGCTACAGAGGTCCAGAGAAGGGACATTATCCGAATGTTGTATATGAACAACCAGCTTATATCCGCATGGGGCTTACAGGTGACTGTCCAATAGCTGAAGCAACAGCACGCTCCATTAGAGAAGGTACATATGGTAAAAGCTAAACACGAGTATGTGGTTGGTATCATCGGGTGTGGTAAAATATTAGTAAGGCACCTAGAATCAATCGAGTCAAAAAACAATTTTTTGTTAAAGAGTGTCTGCGACATAAATCAATATGCGCTTGATGGTCTATCACTTCCCCCAAACGTCAACCGCTACACTGACTACAAAGAGATGATTGCCAAGGAACCTATCAACTTTGTGGTTGTGGCAACACCCAACTCTTTACACACAGAGCAAGCGATTTACTGTCTGCAAAATGGCTGTGACGTTTTGGTCGAGAAACCAGCTTCATTAAACCCAGCGGACATCCCAAAGGTATTAGAGGTCGCTGAAAAGAACTACAAAAATGTTTATGGTGTTTTGCAAGTGCGCCTTAATGATACGATCCAAAATGTAAAAAAGTTATTAGACGATAAAGTTCTTGGTGAGCTTCGCGGAGTATCTCTGGTACAGAGATGGCAAAGACCGGAATCTTATTTCCACGATTGGAGAGCAGAACCTCTCGTAGGTGGAGGGTTGTTACACGAATGTGGCATTCACTACTTGGATATCCTTTGTTATCTTTTTGGAAAACCAAGTGTTCATTCGGCAAAGCACTACAATACAAAACACAAAGGTGTTGAAGTAGAGGATACGATTTACAGTATTTTAGATTTTGATGGTTTCGGTGGCACGGCAGAGGTAACCATTGCATCAGAACCAAGCAATATTGAATGTAGCATTTCTATTCTAGCAGAGAATGGCTACATTAAGGTTGGTGGCAAAGCACTCAACAAGTTGGAAGTGTGTCTTGTCAATGAAGGGGTAGAAATACCACTCCATCTGTTTAACGAGGCACAACTAGATCCAAATAATTATGGGAAATATGAGGGCTCTTGCCCCAACCATCCACAACTTTATTCACAGCTTGAGAACTTTGAGCTTGGACAAACACAAGACGTTATTAGCCTGATAGATGAAATATATCTAAAAAGTGGTTTAAAATATTACTAAGAAACGGAGCAACTAATATGCGAGACATCAAAGCATGTATTAATATTTTATCAAGTCGAACTAAGTGCCTTCCAGTTAGTCTGAAATCCTTTCAGGAAAAGTGGAACTATAAGTATGACTATCCAGTCTATGTTCACTACTTTGATGATATCTATGATGACCCAAAACTTAGAAAAGCGATTGTTGAGTTTACTGGGCTAAAAGATTTAACTTTTATCTCGATTCCATATTGGAGCCCACCAGAACTACCAGAATCTGAGATGTTCTATAATAGAAAAGATTTATGGTATGTGAATACGGGTCGTTTCGGTCCCAGCAGAAAAGGCTTCTTGCACATGAATCGCTTTTTTAACAATCTGTATGGATACCCGAAGACGGAGTTTGAAAAATATGATTACATTCTCAGCTTCGACGACGAGGCGCTGTTTTTAAAGGAAGTCCCATATAACTTTTTTGAGGTTATGGAAGAGCGTCCTGAACCATGCGGTGCAATAAAAATAGTTTTCCCACACATCAAGCCACCCCACCAGGGCAACTTTGATTGTCGAGTGGGCATGAAAGATTTCGTTATTGATTATGTTAATAAACACAATATCAAAACAGAATCTGAGTTCATAAATAATCTATTACAGAATCCTACTGAGGAGTATTTTCACAATAATCTGATAGTGGCTGACTCGTGGGTGTTTAAGACCGAGGTTTTTAAATCTGATGCGTGGAAACAGTGGTCTGATGCAGTCCGAGAAAGCCACGGAATCTTCAAGTACAGATGGGGTGACTGTGAGTTGAACGTGTTGTTCTTCTTGATCCACTATGGATGCCTACCTTACGACTTTAAGACAGTCGATGAGGGATATCACGACCAAGGTGGTTTAAGGCATGTTCAAGGCTACGCCCCATCTATCAAGGATTTTCACAAATGAGCATAAACAAGGTCTTGTATGTTGATCATGGCGACCGTGTTGCAGATAACTACATGTACATGTATTATGGCGATATGTATCGCGAACTAAAAGATTCAACCGATGTGACCCTGTATCAGGGTAATCCACAAAAAGTACCCCATATCGTTAACGATGGAGATTTTGACTGTGTTGTATTCGGTTTAGGATATTTCGCCCAGAGAAATGGTGCCGCTTACCAACGCATCGCCGGTCTTGCAGAACTTAAAGTCCCAGTCGTATGTATGCTTCACAAACCACAAGTTATGCTGGAAGAGAAGTTAAACTTTTTTAAAACCAACAACGTAGACTTAATCGCTGATGTTAATATCACATATAAGAAGTTTCAAGAGGTTTTGGGGATTAAGACAACAAGGATCTGGCTATCAGCAAGCCCGTCGATTTATTATGACAGAGATGTCCCTGTTCTATATGATGTGGGATTTAGCGGCGCAACTCACGCTAACAAGTTGTCTGGTCCAACAGCAAATCTCAGAGATAGAGTGCTTGAAAGACTGAAGAGCAAGGACATCGAGTTATTTTGGAATAAACAGACATCCCCTTCGCATCGCATTGCGTCTGTTGAAGAATACGCAAGAAAGATAAATGAAAGTAAGATTTGGATAGCTACTACCGGACCAACACTAGACATCAGCCCAAGATACTTTGAGGTGATGCTTTCAAAAACACTGTTGTTTTGTAATGACATGCCAGTGCAATATGAAGGTGTTTTCCAAGATGGCTTCAACTGTGTTACTTTTAAAAACGATCTGTCTGACTTTGATGAGAAGCTTAATTTTTACTTAACAAACGATGACGAAAGGAATAAAATAATCAACAAGGCATATAACCACGCCATGGAAAATCTCACCTCTAAACACATGTGTATAAAGATGCTTACAGAGGCGAACGACATATTGGCGTCTAAAAGGCAAACTTAGTTGATGAAAAAGGTAACGTTTCTAAACCATGCTAGTGTACTAATACAAGACGGCGACTCGTTTATTTTAACAGACCCCTGGTATAACAAAGCTGCTTTCGGAAGCTGGTTACCAACCCCTCCAACAATTTATAATCCAGCCTATCTCTTAGCCTTGGCTCGTTCAAGCAAGAACTTTTATGTTGCCGTTTCTCATGGTCATGACGATCATGTTGACGACAAATTATTGTCTCTGCTTGCGCCACATGCAGCTTGTGTGATCCCCAAGTATCGTTCACCTGGGTTAAAAAAGAGATTAACTAAGTGTGGTTTTGAAGATATTACTGAAGTTGACCGAGAGGGACAACAAGTAGATAAATTTTATTTCAAGTCTTACGTCTTTGAAGACATCTCCATGGATGACGCCATGTTAACAATATATGGCGACGACTACGGAGTAGTACACGCAAATGATAACTGGCAACTAATGCCAGATGACATTTTATGGGAGATGAGAAGAGATTTGGCAAAGTACCCGCCAAAACGTCGCTTGTTCATGTCTCAGACGAATCTTGCCGATGGTTTTCCGACAATATATGAAAACTATTCTGCTGATGAGAAAAGAAATATTGTCGATGAGCGACAATCAAGAATAATCCTCGGTGGTATCAAGAATGCTTTGGCTGTGAACTCTGGCGCATTTCTTAGTTACGCTGGGATGGCACTCCCATTTATCAGTGGTGAAGAGCACTTGCTTGATGGCTCTAACGTTTATGTGAAAAGCATATCTGACATAAGAGAACTTTTGGAGCAATATGGCTTAAAGGACATGGTTTTAAACATGTGTCCAGGCGACTCGTATGATTTTAGCGAGGTACATAAGCCATTTGGAATAAACATAGATCATCAGGACATGAAAGAATCTTGTATTGATTTCTACAAACACTATGACTGGTTTGCCTCCTGCGACACTTATGAAAAAAACCATGCGAAACCAAACGATGAACTTAAAAGAAGATTGTTGGAAATATTCTTATCAAATTTTAAGAGCTTTGTGACAAATAAGTTAGAAAAGGTGCCTGAGTTTCATCCAGATGTTGTTAACTTTAACTTTTCTTTTGAAGATTCAGACATTTCCTCTACCTGTGAAATGACGGATTCTCCGGTAGCCTTCGTTACTTTTAAGTTTAGAAACGAGATACTAGAAAAAATCTTATTAGGATCGTCGAACTGGGAAAACTGCTACGTGGGATACCAGGGAAATGTATTAGTAGAACCTGACACAAATATCAACCCGCTCATTCGGTGGTTGTCCATGTTCGGGTACGTTTATCAAAATAGGATAGTAGATGATTATCGGTGATGATGTCTTGATATCTGAGAGAGCAGAAATAAAAAGACCCGAGCTATGTCGCGTAGGAAACCATGTGGCTATAGACTCTGGTTTTTACTGCACCACGGGACTGTCGGTGGGTGATTATGTGCATATCGGACCTTATGTGACTTGCATTGGTGGCAAAGAGGGAATGTTTGAGTTGCATGGTTACAATAACGTTATGGCAGGAGCTAGAATAATCTGTTGTTCAGATAGGTTTGATGACTCTGGTTTATTCGGCGCATTGATACCTGAGCATCTAAAAGGTCGTCAAATGAAAGCCCCTGTTGTGATGGAGAGGTTTTCAAATGTTGGAACAAACGCCATCGTACTCCCAGGTACTACTTTGAGAGAAGGTGTGTTGGTGGCAGCAGGCTCCTTGATCATGGGCGACACTGTGCCCTGGGGAGTTTATAAAGGAAACCCAGCAAAACTGGTAAAGGTTATAAACCCAGAAAAGATTTTAAACTTGGTGGAAAAATATGAGCTTTGAAAAAGTAAAAGAATTTGAAGATGCAGTTGCAGATTTCTTTGGCGCACCTTATGCTGTCGCCACGGACTGCTGCACTCATGGACTTGAGTTA
>CEOA01026946.1_pt1 | contig 19199 bp, 27 predicted proteins | sample 530251 | NCBI WGS metagenome assembly CEOA01 (sample SAMEA2619838, study PRJEB7988) | marine metagenome | biome: marine biome (ENVO:00000447); feature: surface water layer (ENVO:00002042); material: "saline water (ENVO:00002010), including plankton (ENVO:xxxxxxxx)" | depth 5 m
GCCAACTATAATAACTTTGTTATTCCCAATAAGCCCTCTTCTAATCTCACCTGTAACATAAGCTTTTCCATACGTCTCTGCTGGAACACCAGAATACCAGTATATAAGCTGAATATTGTTTGGATTGGTGATTTCTCCTCTGAGTACATCATACTCTTCGCTTGGCACTTCGACAGGATCAGTACCAAAACTTACCATTAATTGTAAATCATCAACGAAATTATCAGCTATGCTTGTACATTTTTCTACAACTGATTCACCATTATTAAAAGGAAAAACATCCCTTACTCTTTTTAATGTCATAAACTGTAAATCGTATATGTTATTATTATCTCCAGGTTCCAACTCAGCAAAAACTATATCACCAACATCAAACATTGGCATTTCGGCGTCTTTATGCACGATAATATTAGAGTGCAAAGACTGCAAAACACTAGCTGCAGTGCTACCGGCAATAGCTGGATCACAAGGATCTTCTAAATACTTTTCGTGAGCCATATTTCTGTCGAGGATTCTACCCTTAAAAAGGTATACAGAATCACGCCCAACTGTTGTTATATCTTTTGAAGAATCCGTTTCATTTCTGGGTCCACTGTAACCAACCGGGCTGCTCAGCACCTTAATCTTAAATACTTTCTTTTTTTGAAAGATATTTGCTTTTGATTGCTTTATTCTATTTGGTAAAGTTACTAATAATTCAAGCGCCTGATTCTTTGTGGTAATTTCTGGCATTTAATTATTCCTTGCCAGCACCCTGGATTAAATCAAATAGATTATCTTTGTCATTATCTGATAATTCGAAACTCTGGGATTGTTCTTTTTGTCTAAGTCCAATGATTTTAACAAGTTGCTCATTGGATCTTTGCATAGTTTCAATATGTTTGGCAGCAACAGGGCTTAAATATTTATTGTTATCAGCATCAACAGCGATCTGATTAGCTATTTCATTGAGGAACTCACGAGCAACTTTTCGGTCATCTCGAATATTACCAAGTGCCTCATCAATCAAATCATCTAAGTCCTTGCTCATAGCTCTCCATTTTCCCAGTCAGTTCTAAATCCATCGTACTTTTTACGAAATTTCTTAAGAGAATTGACAATCTGTTTTGTATTAAGATTAGTAATCTCTCGTAGATATAAGTAAATAGCCTTTTTATTAAAAATTTCTATGTCGTCTTTTGACTCAAAAAGAATCATGATCGCTTTATACACTTTAAGATCATTCTCTTTCATCTGTTCTTCATCCCATGATTTTATTTCATTATAAAATGAAGTCCAAAATTCTTGTTGTGTTCTCTCTGAGATATATGACTGATTTGTAGATAAATACTCTTCCTCGTATCTCTTTGGAACATTATCTAAATCAACTTCACGACTATTACGTTTTTGTTGCTGTTTTACCCTGTGAATAAACCAATTTTTCGTGATCACAGAAAAATATGAAAAAGCTTTTGAGCCTTTGTTGGGGTCGTATTTATCTAAGATCGTAACTAACCATACTTTGCATTCATTTCGTAACGCATCACAATTAGGTAAAGTTGTAAATTTATAAGTAAAAACTATTTTATCAACCATCTCATTAAAAGCTGGCTGGATAAAATCTATATACAACTTTGTTCGCTTATCTTTACATCTAGTACCAGCATAATCAATTATTGCTTGTTCATGGACACTAGTAAAATAATGATTTGCGTTACGCTTGCGCCTCGTTCTCTTCTGTGTTTTCGTTGTCAATTTCTTCATCATCCTCTGTTTCAATTTGAGGCTGCTCTGTTAAAGAATAAATATAATCAAAGGTCTCAAGCTGTTCATTAAATGAAACAGCATGATCCATAAGGTGCTGCAAGGTGGCATCACCATAATAAAGTTCTAATTCATAAACAGATTTAACATGATTAGCAAAAGCGTTAACCATAGCCTGCAAATCTCCTAGTTCTTCAGAAAACAAAAGCAAACGTCTAATAGCACTTCTGGCATATAAAAATACAAAAACATTAAAAGATAACGATATAATTAGAATCGCTGACAATATGATTTCAAGACGGCTCATAATTTTCGTTCCTTGCTTTTTTCTTTTCTTCTTCTAAGATTTTTTTGTTTTCTTCAATATATTCTTTTGTAAGTTGTCCGACTTCTTGTTTATTATTATTAGTTTTTTTAGTCTTAAAATATAGATTGCCCACCACTTTTTGTAGAGAGTTCTCAGATAAACAAGCGTCACAACTCAAAGATGGAGTCTCATCAAAAGGATGAAAAATCACCTTTTCATTATCACAATCAATGCAGCGATAACGATATCTTGGCATTATTTTACCATACTTTCCAGTTCTTGTTCAGTAATCTCGCTTTCATCAGAAAAACGAACTGTCGGTGGATTCATAACAACAAGACCCTCTTTACCATCAGAAAGCTCGAATCCTTGCAGAATTGGAACAATATCAATCTGATTCAACAAAGACTCTTGCAAAGCCATCATAATAGCACCTAAAGCTTGATTGGACAGCTTCATTTTTTGTACATCATCGTTCATATCAACTTCCTTTTTACCATTTAAATTTTTGTTTATAGTAAGAAACTATAGATTTAATTTCTTCATCAAAGTTCATAGTTGGTGACCACCCTAGGGAGCGCAACTTTGTGTCATCCAAACTATATCTAACATCTTGTCCTTCTCTCTTGTGCTCCAAATTAACGTAATCCGAATAATTTCTTTCATCGTTAAAATAACACTCAACTATTTTCCTAACAGTATCTTTGTTTTTTTGTTCAAAACCCCCGGCAACGTTATAAATCTCGTCTTTATTTCCTTTCTCGATTATTGTAATTACAGCATTCGCAGTGTCATCGGCGTGCAACCAATTTCTAATTGGTTCACCTTTATCATGAAGTTTAATCTTCAAACCTCTTCTAAGGCATTTTACAGAAACAGGTATAAGCTTCTCAGGGTATTGTCCAATACCATAATTATTAGTTGGTCTGATAATGTTATACTTAATGCCATAAGTTCTTGCCCAAGCTAAAACCAGCATATCGGCAGCTGCCTTTGAAGCAGAGTAAGGATTGGAGGGCTTAAGTATGTCAGTCTCAACATGATCGCCGGAACTAATATCACCGTAAACCTCATCAGTGCTAAAATGAAAGAACACTGGTTTATCAAAAACATTTGATTGTTTTTTTCTGATTAAATCAAGTAAGTTTTTAACACCTACAATGTTTGAATGAATAAAATCTTCAGACTCCACAATACTATTGCCCACATGCGATTCAGCTGCAACATTGATTACATAATCACAATCTGGTAGATATTTTAACTTTGCTATATCTTTTTTAACAAAGGTAAAATTATCATACTTTGAAAATTCCTCTATAAGGTGTTTGTTAGCTGCATAAGTACACTTATCAATTCCGTATACTTGCCATCCTTTCTCTATACATTTCTTTGTAACATGAGAGCCAATAAGTCCTAAGCATCCAGTAATTACGACTAATTTCATTTAATCACCTTTTTGGATCCTATAGCTATCTGAATCGAAATGTTGAGTTGAGAACTCAAATAATTCTGTGTCTTCTAAAGCAATCATTTGGTGTCTTAAGCCACGGTATACATGAAAGCTATCACCTCTAGAGAGGACTCTTTCATTTGCCTCTGACAAATCATCACCTTCGGAAAACTTAACCAAAATTTTGCCTGATTGGACATAGAAAACTTCGTCCTTTAAAACGTGATAATGCCACGAGCAACGCCTCCCTTTAACAAAATAAAGAAGCTTGCCGCAATATTCGTCGTTGTTAACGATCCATTTCTCGAATCCCCATCCTTTAGGTACAAAGTTCATTTCCAAAGAAGTCTTCATCTTTCATTCCTTTATCGTCAATGTAGATATCACCCGATGGCTTGCCTAAAAACAGCTTGTGATATTTAACACCCCAGCGCTCTAGCTGTTCCTTTGTTCGCTTAGTAAAAAATTCAATGGCAAATAACTGCGAATCATCACTGCGACCCATTCCTCTAGCTGTCTGAAACACTATGGTGTGCCCCATATCATAAAGAGAATTAACTAGATTGATTCTATCTTGAATAGGCTCAGCCTTGTCATAGTCGCCATCAGTCACTTTTGTGCAGATTGTGCCATCAATATCAAAAACGTATGTCACTTACTCTCCAATATATTAGTGGTTGAGTAGTCTCCTAATCTATCAAAAAACAATACTTCATCAACCATCTCAGCGCCAATTACGCCTTTATCTTTATATTCTTTACCAACAACAATTGTTTTGGCATTATTCAACAATATTTGAGCCCTAAGCTCTGATTCAACATCGAAGTATACAACCTTATCAATATACTTAATAGCCTCCAACATAGCAACACGATCATGCAATTTGTTAAAAGGTCTTGATGGTCCTTTAGAGCGACTTACCCTTTCATCAGTGTCAACACCAACTACCAGATAATCACCTTGAGATTTAGCGAACTTAAAAAGCTCGATATGCCCTCTATGAAGGATATCAAAACAACCATTTGTCCAAATTACTTTAGTAGTTGGCATACCATGGCCTATCAATAAGCTTATACATTTTAATTAATTGTTTAATGCCATAATCTAAATCATACTCACATTCAAAGCCTAAATCATAAATTTTCTGACTGCTAACGATGTAATCTCTTTTATCAGGATCCTGTGTAAACTCAGCCTTAATAATCTCTACTGGAATATGCTCTTTAATCTTTTGAGCCAGCTGCAGCTTGTTCATATTGATACTGTCATTGCCGACGTTGAAAGTTTCACCATTGCATTGATCCCAGTTCTCAATAATAAACTCAAAAACCCTACAAATGTCCCAGATATGAACATAGTTTCTCATGAATTCACACTCATAAAGAACCAAAACTTTTTCGCGCAAAGCCTTTAAAACAAAATTATTAACTAACAAATCAGTTCTAGCGCGACTTGATGGTCCAAAAACCGTTGCAAGCCTCAAAGTACAACAACCCTCAGTATCTCTAAACACAGTCTCTGCATCAACTTTTGTTTTACCATATAGAGAAACAGGATTTAGTGGCGACTCTTCGGTGCAAACAGAGCCGTCCTCACTTACACCATAGCCAGAATTGGTGCAAGGGTAAATTAAAATTTGCTCTGGTCTCTTAATCTCTGCAATCCATTTGTTAATTTCATAGTTTACCTCAACAGCATCCCTTTCTCTCTCGGCACACAAAGGAAACCCAACCAAGGCTGCAAGTGGTATGATAACATCTGCTTCATCAACATATTTCTCTAAGATATCTTTTCGCCTAACATCCAACTTATCAAAGTCAAAATTATCATGACCAATATATCTAAGCAAAGAATCAGGCTCATACTCTAAATTATCTACAACCCTAACTGTGTGCCCACTGTTAAGCAAAAAACCAGACAGTTCGCTTCCAATATATCCTGCGCCGCCTGTAATTAAAACATTCATCTCTCAATTCTCCCTAAGATCCAATCTTTCAGCATAACCCAATCGGATAATTTAGCTTTAACAGGATCAGTAAACGCAGCAGGTTTATTTTTCTCAAAATAAAAATGCCCAGACCATGCAAAAGGATAAACAACAAATGGGGCTAATAATAAAAGAAAATAATACCCACTATAAAAACAACTAAAAATATAAAACATTGTAAAAAATTGCCCAATCACATGCAATCTTCTGTTCCATTTATTCTGATGTAGTGTTAAATAATTCTTGTAGTATTCACTAAACTTCATTTATAGTATTAACTCCCTTCATTTGAACAACCTTTGTAGCACACTCATTAGCAAAATCAATTGCCCTTTCGATGTCTCCATTCTGCAAGTAGCTAACACACAACGCAGACATAAAAGTATCACCGGCGCCACAAAGGTCTTTAATTTCTACTTTTTCAACCGGATACACCTTGTTGTTATAAATGCACCCTTTTTCACCTAATGTTACAATTAATTTGGAGTCTTTCCAGTCACAGCTTTGCAAATACTTCTTTGAGGACTCAAATTCATTTTTATTTATCTTAATAAAAGAACAATTTTGACAGTAATCACCTAAAATCTTTTTAGTATCCATAAAAACATTATCGTGATTATCACAAATAAATTTAATATCCTCTTCAGTTAAAAATCCTTTATTGTAATCAGAAATAGCTATTAAGTCAAAATCAGAAATAAACTCCTTTGTAAGATCACTAATTCTTTGTATCTTCTCTTCACCAGAATCCACTCTTAAGAACATATGATTGGTTTCCAGATCAACAAATCTTTTTTTCTCAACAATAATATTGTTTGTTTTTAAAATGGCTGGAATGCCTAGAGATACAATATTCTGATATACATTGCCAGCCATCCCTAAGTTTTGCTTTTCGTGATGAGGCACAAACACGGGAACAGGTGCGTCCGGAGCTAAACGTGAACTCTTGCCGTATACATGAATATCCTTACAAGTGTCACCAATAACTAAAATTTTACTCATTCCAGCTAATTTCCCAATCTTTAAACTCAGCTGCTAAACAATCAATTTTGTAATCTTTTCTGCCACCAACACTTTCTTGGATTCTATTTTTTGCAGTATTTCTAATGCCATTTAATCCATGAGTAAGTTCTAGATTGTTGCCGTCTTTAATTCCTTTTCGATAGTTTGACTCGTTGTGCCAAATATGAAGGTTCATTTGTGACAAAACAACAATGGCTCTGATAGTCTTACCATCAAGAACAACGTTATCCTCATTAACAATCATCTCAATATCATGCAGGATTTGAGAAATCTCCTCCGCATACTCGTCTTTATGATCGGAAATAAAAACTTCCTTGAGTTGCACAATTGAAAGTCTATCAATCAATTCAGAGAAAGTAGGTAGATATTTTCTTTCAGACATATATTTCCTCAAATATTATTTCTACACTGCTCTAAAGCCTCTTGCAGTGCAGTACAAATTCTGTTTAAATCATCATCACTAAGATACTGATGACATCCAATATGAACACCATTATCGCCTACCCACTCAGCTTCTGGAAAGTCTCCTAAAGAAAAACCTGCATCCTTAAAACTTTCATGTTGAGTTGGAATACAACCAAAGTTTCTCTTGTGGTGAATGTTATACTTATCTAAAACATCCTTAACAATTTCAATATTCCCCTCATCCTTGCAAGTAATACTAAAGCCATGTGGACAATTGATATTACCTTCATCCTCCTCCGAGAACCAAGCAACATCCTCAAAACCCTCACAAGCTTTACGCATGGTTTTCATAAAAGCATGACGGGTCCAAAAAGTATCCCAAAAGACCTCAATAGCTTCTAGTCCGATTGAAGCCTCTAGATCATTCATTTTTGAATTTAGTCCAGATCTCAAATGATTAAAATAAACAGAATCATGCGGACGACCATGTGATCTTGTTGACATCAAAAGCTCAGAGACACGCCGGTCATTAGTGGAGATCATACCTCCTTCTCCGCTACAAACCAAGTGAGCAACGTAGAAGCTATAAATCGACATGTCTCCCCAGTGACCCACGAACTTGCCCTTAAATTTAGCACCGTGAGCCTCACATGCGTCCTCAATAACAATTAAACCATGTCTATCGGCAATCTCACAGATCTTATCCATCTCAGCCATACGACCCATGGTATGAACAACCATAATTGCCACTGTGTTTTCATTGATAGCCTCTTCAATCTTTGACTCATCAATGTTTAAGGTCTCCTTTTTTACATCAACAAATCGAGGAACAAGCCCGGAAGCCCTAACTGCATTAGAGGTAGCGATGAAAGAAAGCGCTGGTACAATTACTTCACTAACGTTTCTTTTTGCATCCTTAAGATCATAAAGAGAAAAACACGAATTAATACAACCATCAGTGCCAGAACTAACTGCAACACTTCTTTTATAATCAAAAAGATTACTCCAGCTTGCCTCAAGAGCCCTAACTTTAGGTCCTCCCGATGCCCAATTTGTATCACAAACATGCATTAAGTTTTGTCTGGCGACTTCGCCAATCCTCAACTCTCCAAATTCAATTCTTTTCACAAAAAACTCCTAAATATATTTCAATAAAGATCGCCGTGCTCAACAATCAAAGTTGACCTATCGCCATATAATGCCTTTTCATACGCAGCATATATTTCTTCTGGATAAAGCAATTCAACAACATCAATATTGGTGCATGCGCTTTTAAACGACTGCGTAAAGTTTGCTTTATGTTGGTGACCAGGATCCAGGGGATACTGAGAGCCAACAACAGCCTTCATAATAACTTTTGGCTTACTTTGCCCAACAGACATTGCTTCCCACTTATCTAAGTGATTAACAATTTGATTCATTGCTAAAATAATAAAGTTCATCCTAGGATACATTGAAACTGGAATATATCCTTCCAAAGCCAAACCTAAAGCGATGCCGGCTTGAAATTCTTCAGCTACTGGAAGTTCAAGCAACTTCTCACTTGGAAAATTTTTCACTTGATGAGTCAGAGCGGTTCCCTTATATTCGATGGCTTGACCCATAAAAATAGTCTTAGGGTGCTGCCCTAGCAGCTCCATACCTCTAAAAACTTCTTTCTTATAATCATTCATATTTATACCTGTTTCAAACGTAACCATATTCTAACATACTATTGGCTACTTTGTGAAGTAAATTTAAAATTCTACGAAAACGCCTGTTCCTGAATGTGGATAGGACATTTCATATCTGTAATATAGAATATCTGCTTGAGAATCTTTAGATAGATTACTGTAAAAGTCCCATAGAGATTCAGTACCAATATTACCCCATGTATCTTCTGTTGGGGTTCCCACTGATTTACCATTATCCTCAACAATAAAAGTAACTGGCAAATTCTGAGAAATAGCATAAACAATAGACTCATGGGAAATACCTGTTCTAAATCCCATATCACCCAGGAAACAATAAACTCTATCTTCCTTACCTTGCATCTTTAGTGCCATGGCAGTGCCAATAGCAATTGGCGAGATGCCACCAACAATAGCAGAACTAAAAAAATTATGTTCTGGGTAGTGTAGTGTGATAGACCTCCCTTCAAGGATATCATGCCTAATTTGCTTAGGAGGAATACCCTTTAAAAGAGCATGTAGGTGGCTAGCCCACGTAGAAAAAACATAGTCTCCATCGCCAATTTCTAACTCAGAGAAAAGTTTAACTAAAATTTCCTCATTGCCGTCTCTTAGGTGGACCGGTGCTTTAATTTGACCAGATTCATATAGATTAGCGATATCCTCTTCAAAATTCTTTAAATCTTCAGCTTGCAACATTTCTTTTTAACTCCTTTAATGACTTTGATTTTTGATCCCTTTCTGAAACTATTAATGGGCTTGTGTTATCCCACTCTGGATTTATAGTTTCATCATCATAATAAACACTCCACTGATCTTTTGCACCGGTGTAATATTCACTCCACTTGTAATAGAATACGCATTCTTTACTTAAGCATTGGTGAGCGTTTAAAACACGAGGCGCAACAAGAACCGATCTTGAAACGGGATCATCTCCGTCTAGAATATAAACATTTTTCTTTTCTGTATCTACATCAAAGGTAATAAGTTTTATCTTTCCATATAAACAAGTGATTAACTTCCACGTCTTGTTGTCGCCATGGAAGCCCCTTACCACGCCACGATGAGATTTAGTTATCTTATCTTGCACAAAGCGACAATTTTCCGGCATGTATCTTTGATCATAGATTGTGTAAAGATTTCCACGCTCTTCAAAGTATTTTTCATCCGTAAAAATTAAGTTATCGCTCATTATTGATGTACCACTCGCAGGTCTTGCGGAGACCATCTTCAAGACTAGTTGTTGGCTCCCAGCCAAGATCATCTTTAGCTTTATCACAATTAAGAATAACTGTAGTTGGAATGTCCGGCTTTGTCAGATCAAATTTAAAATTAAGCTCTTTGTTGTTAAGCCTCATAATTGTTTTTGCTAGTTCTAGAATTGGATAAGCTTGACCAGCGCCACAATTGTAGAGTTCATACATGTTTTGTTGGTTTTGAATACACTTGTCAATAAAATCAATAAGATCATCAATGTATACAATATCTCTTGAAGCCTTACCCTCTCCCCAAATTTCCAAAGTATCTTCAGCGTTGATTACTTTGTTAACAAAAGCCGGGACGACATGACACTTATCCAAGTCAAACTTGTCCATAGGTCCATAAACATTTGAATGCCTGAAAGCGGTAAACTTAGTAGAGCCAATTCTAGAATAAAAATCACACATCTTTTCATTGAAAACCTTCATGTTTCCAACACCGAAATATGCGGGATAGATTTCATCAAGTGCAGACCAATCGTCCTCAGATTGTGCGTGCTCTTTTGGCTGATACATAACTGTACAACTCGGGAAAAGCAAATGACCAACCTTGGTTCTCATTGCCTCTCTAAAAATCCAAGCATTCATGACTGTATTATCAGTAACATGCACGTATGGTCTCTCTACAACATCCTTTGCGCCAGTGGTAGTGGCGGCAGCCTGCAACACAACATCAAATTGCTTACTGTCAAAAAGATTAATAACTTCAGACTCGTTTCTAAGATCAACAGAAATATATTCTACACCATCCACAACACCGCGAGATGGCTCATCCTTGTTAAAGATTGTTGCTGTAATGTTGTAACGATCTTTAAAGTGGTTAAGGGCACTCATGCCGATAAAACCATCAGCACCACAAATCAACATAGTCTTTTTCACTCTTCCCCCTTAATAATATAAGCAATGCCAACTTCTGCAGAGTAAGAAATAAAGTTCCAGTTATGTCCAGACTCTCTAAGAACCCTAGGGCTACCGTAACGCTCGCCCTCAAAATTAACATCATGCAAAGCAACAATACCGCCCTGCTTAACCTTTGGTAAGAAGTTCTCAAGATCCTTCTTTACATACTCATATGAATGATTACCATCAATAAAAACAGCATCAAACTCACCATCAATATCAGAGTGAACTACTGTAGAATCTCCTTGGATAATAGACTCAAAATCTTCATCCATCTCTGGTCGATATCTTTCAATAAACTCAGAATCATATTCAACTGTAGTGATATGATCAAGAAGCAAACTTAAAATAAAATGAGTTGATGCCCAATGACCAAGACCAATTTGAACCATTCTCTTGACGTTATTATCAAGAAGGAGAGTCAAAAAATCAAACAATTCTTCCCTAACTTGCTGTGTTACTTGTGGGTGGCTATTAACAATATCAACATTTGGATCGATATAAAGATCCTTGTACCAAGAATTCTTTGCAAGAATATTTCTAGATCTTTGCTCTGAAATTGAAAGAGCCATATCAATCTTCGGTAGAACCTCTTGATTATTAACATACTGCTTTAGAAACTTTTTATTAATCATTATTCTCTCCAATATAGTAAGGGTTGAATCTTCCCTTAGTTGGACCATTGGTGGTATACCAGTCATACACCTCTTTAAGACCCTCAACAAATCCTACACTAGTTTCAAAACCATGACCTTTAAGTCTATCGGTAATAGGAACCCTAAATTGATCGCCAGTTGGCTTTGTCAAATCATGAGTAATCTCTAGATCCTTACCGGAAACCTTAACAAGAGTCTCAATAACTTCCTTAATTGTAAAAGTCCTGCCGTTTCCTACGTTCATGGGCTCAGAAATCTTATTCTCAACAGCAAAAATACCCGCACGAGCAACATCTCTTGCATGAATAATATCACGACCCGCAGTTCCAGTGCCCCAAATCTCAACAGAATCCTCTGCTTCTGCAACCTTTCTGGTTAGTGATGGAATAAGAGTAGATGTTCTAAGATCAAAATTATCAAAATTACCATAAATATTAGCCGGCTTAATAATTGACATCTTTGGTTCGCCGTACTGCTCATCATAAGAATTAATCTGAACCTCTCCCATTCTCTTAGCCCAGCCAGCGTACCAATCGTTTGGAGAGGGATTAGAGTTCCAAAGATCATCCTCCTTGAAAGTGCGTGCCTGTCCGTAAGTTCCAATGGTGCTGGTATACAATCCCCACTTGACTGATGGCGTATTATAGATAGCATCAATCATGTTAGTATTCATCATGATAAAATCTCTAAAGATTTGATATTGGAATGTTTTCATTACTACTGGGGAGCCTTTAATGCCAGCGATGTGGAAAACATAATCCATTCCTTCGCAAAGCTCCATACAGTTATCAATGTTTCTTAGATCTTTTTTAACATAAGTGGCTCCCCACTCTGGATCTAGGTTATTCTCATCAAGAGAAACAGAGGTAACATCTGCTCCCCTCTTAACCAAAAGCTCAACTGCCTCTCGACCGACAAGACCAGTTCCTCCGGTAACTAATACTTTTTTGTTTTCAAACATGCTTATTTCTCCAAGTAATTAATGATTCATCATTTGTTTGAATATATTTATAAATTTTTTCAGCTGTATAGTCTAAACTTCTTGTGTATGCAGCTTCGATTATTGGTTTGTAATTATCAAAATTATTTGATACATCGTGAATTATTTCTTTTAGCTCTTCAAAATTTTCAAAATAGATAAACTCCTTTTCGGGCGTATAAAAATCTTCAACAAGGTCCCACGGATCCTTTCTAACAAGCAATAAAGACTTACAGCTAGCGATCTCATGAGTTCTAACTTTAAATTGAGGCATAATCCCATCATCAAATCTGTCAAATGCATCAAAATCGTTTCTACGGGAATTAGGACTCATATAAATCATGTTGAAACTTAGAGATGAACGACATCTACTGAGTTCTCTAAGTTTTTCATCATTTGGCAACAACACATGCGTGCATGCTGTAAATTCTAATGGGTGATGCATCCATGTATTTCTTTGTGAAGTCATAAACTTATACTTAAAATTAAGTAAAGTCTTCACAGCAGAGATATGATCTTCTCCGTGAATAGAGCCCATCCAAGAGCAATCAGCGTCATAATTTCCAAACTCTGTTACATCTAGATTGGTGAAAGGATAAGGAATATACTTAAACTTTTCATAACCATAATGCTCATTCATAAATTTGCAAGTAAACGGACACACGCAATAGACATCAGTAAAATAATCATAATGATCAAAATGATAATAACCTGTCTTTGAGGTAAACTCACAAGGGCTCCACAAGGCAAGCAAACATCTTCTTTTATAATCTTTGTATACCTGCTTTAAGTCATTTTCATAAATCCAAGCACCCCCATTCATAAGAACTTCGTCTGAATTATCGTCGTTAAAGACTTCTAAGCTTTTGTGGAGATATGGCACAACACCCCATGGTGCATCGTGTCTCCAATCACCTACTATCTTCATTTTATCTCCAACCTCTAGAGCTGATGTTTATTTTAAACTCTTTAACAACATCCGCCATTTCATTAGGGTACTCGCTCATATTCCACAATCCCTTAACTACAGCAGTGGCTATACAAGGAAATATTTCAGAGTCATAATGGTGTATACCTCTTTTATTAGTATTTGAATAATATTGCAATCCACTTAAACCCAATTGTCTACAAATATCAGATCCTCCTGGCTCGTGTTGCATTCTAGTGTTTTCACTAGGTGCTGCTTCGAAGATACTCTGGAAGTCTCTGGTTTTCCAAATACTAGCTTGTTGTGCGAAGAAATTAGGATCACCCTGGTCAATAATATAAAGATTATCTTTAAAGTGCGAAGTTAACTCAGGTCCCTTAATAAACTTACAAAAACTATAGTCTGTATCGTCCAGCACTCTAGACACATCTTCAATTTTATCTAGCTGAACATAGTCATATAAGATGTAATCCTCGCTAGTGTAAATAATATATTTTTGTTCGACTTGCTTTAAGCAAGATAAAAGTTGATTTCTGTAAGAAGCCTGATTGTCGTAGAAAACAGGAGTTATATCGTCAGGAACCCCCTCGTCAGAATCAGTAAAAATGTACTTTCTAACTCCGGAGGCAAACTTATCTAGCCTTTTAAAACAAGGCTCCCAAACATCAGAGTAATTTGAATTAGTATCTATGACTAAAGCTACTTCGTCTCTCATTCTACAACCTCTATGTCTTTAAACAAATCAAATTCTCTTAAATCTCTGTAAAATGGCTCTTCTGGTAGATCCTCTACATGCTCAGGATAATTTTGCATAAGCATTAAACCACGAGCAGCTTGCTCCGGAGTCATATAAGCATTCCATCCGTTAATTTCAATATTGTCTTGATGGTACATGACCTCGCCTCTGCCCTCGTAGCGACCCTTTCTAAACCACTTAGCAGCCTCCTCAGAGTCCGTTAAAATTATACCCCCCTTGCCAATCTTCAAATGCTTTTTTATGTGAAAAGATAGGCACATAAACGAGCCTGGAACATACATGTCGCTAGTAAATCTTTTTGCAGCATCGTAAATTGGATACGGCTCTAGTTGATAAATGCCTTTCCATCTGTAATCTTTAAATTTAACAGTGCCTCCGGCATGCATAATAGATTGTGGAACTGAAAGGTAAGTGCGAGAAGGAATCGTTACCTCGCTTACATTAAGATACTCACAACACAACAAGATAGCATCTGTGCAGTTATCAGTGGATACAGCAAAAGGAGCACCGCAATAATCAGCAACGGTCTCCTCAAACATCTTTACAATTTTATATGGATTATGTCTCAACTTTTCTCCAAAATGTAATATTTCTCTTTAAATCCACATTTCTTAAACAAGCGAATGCTAGCTTCATTTTCTAATTTAACTTTTGCAAAGGCATCAGGAAAAAGCTTCATGATTTCATTAATCATGAAAGTGCCGACACCTACGCCTTGAAAATAAGGGTGAGTTGCCACTCTGATATCATTGTCAATCACACCAACATAGCCGGCAGGCTTTGTATCAATAATGCAGATATAAAAATTTTCACCCCATTTCTTCATAAAATCATTATGCATTTCTGGTGTGATATGAGATTGATTTATGAATCCTTCTTTAACTCCTTTTGTGTTTCTTAATTCGCGAATAAAATCCCAATATTTTGATTCATTTAATACTAACTCCATAAATCAACCTGATTACTAAAAGGACTACCAGAATTTAACCAGTAGCCAGTTAAATAACCTCTAGTATATTTCCAGCCCTCCAAATCCAGTAATGGGTTTAAACAAGAGCCAATATCTAAAAATGTGTTATTGGAGTTTTCCTTATAGCAATCATGAATAACAAAATTTGATAAGCTAGCCGCCGAGCAAAGAACAATTGCATCTTGAATATTCTTTTGTTCAATATAATTCTTTACCTTTTCGGCAGTATCATAATTGTCAATCATACAGTTAGAGCCAATATTAAAATGCCTCATAATACGAAATGGAAGTTTAGAAGTATCCGCCAATTCGTTTACTACATAAATTATATCACGGTTTGCAAAATTTTGTAGCATTTCTTCAATAAATCTTTTATAATTTGCATTTATTAATAAATTAGCAAAAGTTAAATTAGGATGGTCTCCTCCATGAAAATTAATCATCCAATCGAAATTATCCTTTCCAACGTGCCCATCAGTGGCAGTGCAAATGCCTTTAAAATAGTTATGTTGATTATGCTTATAACATTCAATTAACTTCTCTCTATAAAATTGGTGACGATCAGGATAAAACTCTTTTTGCTCCTCTTTTGTATATCGATTAGGGCCCCTCACGTCCCCTGTAACATAATGGTTTTCAGCCAATACAACAGTCTTGTTTTGCATAATAAACAATTCACCATCAGAGAATCTAGTAAATGCAAAGTTTTCACCACCTTCAACCATAGATAACAAGCTATCAAATGCTTTTGAGAAGTTTTTCATAACTTAACACCTCTAACAGTTTGCCATCCCTTAGCTAGCCCAGTTTGCACACATCTATCTCTTTCAGAAAAGAACTGTTGATGTGAGACAGCTGAATTAGTGGAGGTTGCTTTATTATCAATACCCAGCTCATTACCCAGGATAGAACCATGGAAGTCTCTATCATCAGAAGGATGAGCAGGGCAATATGTTGGAATGCCGCCATAAACTTTTGCCATAAAAGCAAATTGAATATCCTCTCCATTATCCCACGTTACAGGCTTCTCTTGCCAAAGATATCTAAGCCATTCTCTCTTAAAAAACCAAGAATGACCAACTAGATCAACCTCTGTTATTTCGCTGTTTTGAGTTGGCCAACCACACCTATCGTGATGTACATATCTATCGCTTTTAAGAATAATACCGGCAGAGCCTAGGATCCCTTCGTGGGTCTCCATTGTTTTTAAACAATTTTCATGCCACCTTTTACCTGGAATTGTATCATCATCATATATGGCAATATATTCAGTGTCAGCTAAGAGCGCTGCAGCAAAGCGACCATAAAACTTCCAATTAAAATCATTGTTAAAAACTCTATCAACACCAAGTGTTTTAGGATCAAAATCTTTATTGTCTTCATGATAGTTTATCCAAAGCCAAATTTGAACTGGCTTAACTGACTGTGCTCTGATAGCATCAACTTGCATTTTCAAATTATAAGGTCTGCGATAGCAATTAAGGATAACAGTGATGCTTTCCTCTGTCGAGTTGTCAGAGATATCAAACACTTTATCTTTTATTGTCTCAACGATCTTATCTCTTTCTCCATCCACAAAATCTATAAGTTCAGTTCCTTTGTATTGTGCAAACCATGGCTCATAAGTGCAGCCATTTAAATTATTCGTGGAAAGCTTACACTCTAGCATCCTTGCTTCTACAACAACCCTACAAAAACTTTCCAATGTTTGAGGAAAGAAAATGAATCTGTCATATAAAGCTAAGTTTTTTAGGTAATCTTCATAGCTTGCTTTTTGAACTAAATCATATTCTATTTTCTTTTTTGCGCAAACTTGAATAGCTAATTGTGTGCCTTTAACTGGATTAGGATCATTAATAATCATTGATTTGTTGTTTTTATTAATGACCTGATTTCTAATCTTTTCTAGCTGCTCCTTAGACCAAAGAGAACAACCTAAATTAATGACGTTATTAACCCCTAGGTTTTTTGATAAAACTTCAGCATGTTTAATAGATTGACAAAAAACATTTTTTGCGTTCTTATAGAACTCTCTATTAGTAATCATATCCGGAGGAGCAATAAAATTATTGAATACAGCCGGATTTCTATTTTTTAAGTACTTGTGGTCGTGCTCTATAATACTATATCTGTTGGAGTAAAGTTGAATAACCTTTTTAATGCCTTCTTGCAAGTTGGTAAAATTAGAGATTATAAAGTTAAACCCCATCTTTTCATACAGCTGAAAATGCTTAAGCGTAAATTCAGATGATTGAAACTTACATACTTTAACTCCTCTTTTCTCTAGCTCTCCAATCAAAACAGAGTCGTATATTTCAGCCCCACCTTGAACTTGCTCAGAGAAAAAATCAGATATAAATACTAAATCACTCACTCAAACTCCACAACTTCAGGCTCCACCTCAGTGGGCTCAATCAAAGAGGAATCAAAGCCTAAAACTTCGTCAACAAACTTCTTGTACATTTTTGATGGAGCAAATCGATCCTGCACAGCCATGGAGTACTCACAAGCGTTAATAGCAAAAGTTCCATCCGTCTTGTTAGTGATGTCTTCGTAGCACTGCCTCATCTTTTCCTTAGCGGATTGCTCGCGAGGATAAGCCCACATAGACTCTCTAATCAACACGTTTTCCCAAACAACCTCTTCCTGGACTGGCTGAAGGTCAAAGGATACACTGTAATAGTTTTCATTGCCTTCTTCATCAATCAAAAAGTCTAAATGACCGGACCATGCAGTTGCAATCACTGGTAGTCCACTATAAGACGCTTCAAAAATAGGAAGCCCAAAGCCCTCGCCATGTGGCAATGCCAACAAAGCAGACACTTTTGGGTGCCTATATAGAGAGTGCATTTCCTCATCAGACATGTCACCATGGAGCAAGTTCACCGTGCATTTTCTATTAGGAAATTGAGAAAGAATTGTTTTAATATTAAAAAGGACATTCTCGCGATCCATAAAACAATTTTTAGACATGTTAGTCTTAAGGATAAGACCAACTTCTTCATCATGAAACTCTTCAACAAACCACTTTATTGTGTTAGGCAAATTCTTTCTAGGTCCAAACTGCGCTACAGCAAGAAAATTAAAATCATTCTTAAGGTTTAAGTCAAGCTGCTCTAGATTTTCATAATTCTTCGCAGGATAGTTAACAAACTCAATAGGGGTCTCTAGCTTATAATCAATCTCCTCGCCAGTTTGTGTATTTGTTGCGATAGCAAGAGTATCACGATACACATCTCTTGCATGCTTTGAGACAACGATAATCTTATTTACAAACTCATTCCCTTTCTGCAGCCACACCGGTGCCACCTTGTTTGTTTCAATGCCGGCTGTGAAACCAATATTGAAAGGTGCAATACTCTCCCATTCATTAGGTATTGTTACCTGTAGAGACATATCAAATTGACCACCCTGTTGAACGTAAGCGATACTTCTTTCAATCCTTTCATCAATCCAAGCTCTCTCATCGTCTGTGGAAGCGATCCAAGAAGTGGTTCCCCACTGAAGAGGTTGAATATAGATATCGAAAATATCTTCTCTACTGCGTAGAGAGCGTAGTGCAAATCTAGCCTGCTCGCCATATCCAGAGCGTGTAAGAAGCGGTGCCCTAAGTAAAATCTTTTTCTTCATTACGCTACCTCCAATAAGTGCCAACGTTTGTAATTTTCTCTAGTATCCCAAGAGCCATGCTCCTCGACAACCCTATCCATAATTTCGATCCACCCTTTCTCGTATTTATCAAAATTATAGTTCTTATTTACATGAGAGCGACCCTGAGTGCTCATCTTTTTATAGCTCTTTTGGGTGATATTGAGAGCCTTGTTCATAGCTTTCTCAAAGTCTTTCTGAGAAATGCGATCCTCATAAATATAAGGGACTTCTAGAGAACCAATCACAGATCTTGCAACAGGCTCAATTCCAAAGCCAAACCAATTTTTCCCATCAGTAACTTGCTCTTGAAGACCACCAGTCATGTTAACAATAATTGGAGTTCCACAAGAGAGAGACTCTAGAGTTCCTAAGCCAAAACCCTCGGCATCAGAAATATTAATAGTAAAATCTGCAACGTTATACATACGTGCAAGATCCTCGGGCGGGATCTTTTGCGTACTAAGCATAACTTGTCCTTCATGAACGCCAACGTGCTCAATTAGCAATGGCAAAT
>CEOA01023491.1_pt1 | contig 19039 bp, 1 predicted proteins | sample 530251 | NCBI WGS metagenome assembly CEOA01 (sample SAMEA2619838, study PRJEB7988) | marine metagenome | biome: marine biome (ENVO:00000447); feature: surface water layer (ENVO:00002042); material: "saline water (ENVO:00002010), including plankton (ENVO:xxxxxxxx)" | depth 5 m
AAGATAGCATTTGGATTTTCTAAATCAATTACTGGTGATACATCTGAATTGTTAGTTGTGAGTGTTAACTCTAAAGCAAATGACTTTTCGTTACTAAGTATATTGTACTCGTTAGTTTTTGAAGCTATGATTCTAGGACTATCAAGATAATTCAATTTATTTAATGCGACATTTTCATAACCAGCATCGACAAATGATGCTTCATTTCCGCTTAAACTTGTTCCAGATGTTGTTTTAATTCTAGCAGATATATTTGTTCCAGTAGGTGTAATTGAGGTAATTTGTGGGTCAATTACTTCAAAAGGAATGTTTTGAGATACATGAACTGCACTGCCACCACCTGTTTTTGTTGTATTAAACGTTGGTTCTGTTGATGCAGTAGAGACTTTTACAAAATAACTATCAAATGTTTTTTCTCTAGGATCAATATCATGTTCTTTATTTATTTTAAGTAATGAAACACCATTAAATTCATATTTAAATACTGAAGTTGTTGCACTGTGATTTGATTTTAAACTAGAATCAATGCCTCTAGTAATATTTGTTAAAATATTTCCAGAAACACCTCTATATTCTATTATTTCTTTGTCAATTAAAATATAACCAGGAAAAGATACACTAACTGTTTTATCTTCAAATGTTTCAAAACTAGTTCCAGATGTGACAGTTATTTGAGTACTATCATCATCTATATTCTGGGATAGTGTTGTTGGAGCTCCATCTGGATGGAAGTTTGAAACTTTAACTTTGTTTGTATTTGCATGCATTCCATGATTTTTGTGATCAAATTTGAGAGTATAACCATCTCTTATAGGATCTGAATTAACCGAAGTAATCTCACCACTAATTAAAGTAGTTTGTGTTCCACCTTGAGTAAAATGAACCATATCAGTGGTTGCAACAAAATCATTTTTAACTTCATCTAAAACAATTAAGTCCGTTCCACCAATTGATACATGAGATGTAACAACTGCCCTGACTCCAGATCCCCCACCAAGAGGATTCATTAACAATAAATCACCAGGAGCATATCCAGAACCTGCAGTTGTGATTGTAACTCCAGCACCAGTTATAGTGTTACCATCAACAGTTACGTTTGCTATAGCACCTGAACCATCACCTGTCAAACTTGTAAATGCGGTGTTAGGATATGGCCCATCCGTTAATCCAATACCAGTGCTTGGTATTATTGTTAATTTATTGCTTCCTGTTTCTAAAGGCCCACCAGTTTTAAATATTCTTCCTGTATGTACAACACCACTAATTGTTTGCTGAATCTCGTCACCTGGTGTAAGAGTCATTTCAGTTGCTATTCCTAGTTTGACATTAACTCTTTTTGAGAACCCAACAACTGGATTTTCTTTTTTAATTTTACCTAAAGGTAATTCACTATTGTAAAGTAAGACACTTGATGGTGAGTTTGTTACAAAATCTGCTTTATTAAGTTTAAACTTAAGATCTTCATATTGACTTGGTGTCCAAGTTCTGTTATTTTGTGATTTGAATAATGAACCTAAAGTTGGTTGAGTGCTATTTAATCCTTGAGTAATTAAATCACTTTCACCCATTCTATTGATAAATGTTAAATACCCAAGTGTTTTGGTCGATAATAATACCATCGCATATTCATATCCACCCTGTAAATAAACTGGTGACTTAAAAGTAAATGGGGTTGCAATACTACCATCATCTGATAATTGAACATCCTCTGCTTTTATCATAGTTTCACCAAATGGAACAACAGTTTTAGTTGGTATTCCATCTCTCATGGTTCTTATTTGAATAGTTACTGGAAGTTCTTCATCTTTTGTTTTGAAGAAGAGTTCCCCACTAGTAATAAAAATACCATTTGGATAAACATCTGGATAAACTAGGAATGATTGTGCTAGAGGATCGCCACCACCACCAAATCTCCTAACTCTAACATCTACGTCTGTCGTAGTTACAACCTCAGTTCTCCTTCTGTTAAATGTTCTTGTTACTTCTTCACTTCCAACTTCTACTCTCTCAATTTGGGGTGTCTTAATTGATAATGTTTGTTCCTGTGTATTTGTTTGATATCCACTTGCAAAATAATCTGTTTCTGCAGAACTTGAGCCAGGATCCAATATAGAAGCATTAGTTGAACTTGTTGTAACTCTTATAGTATTGCTTCCAGTAGTAAACAAAGGGTTGCCTGAAATTTTTGGATCGGGAATATGTAGTGAAAATATTAAATCACCCTTATCATCACTGAATAATGCTATATCACCAACAGTTGCTTCTGCTGTTCCTGCTGAATTAACTAGTTGCATTCCTTTTCTGACCCACCCAATATTATCGATATTATTTTCCAAAGATAAATCAGCAGTATCAATATTCAATATTTCACTTGTACTCGAATATGCAGTAGGAACTGTTATATTTGGAAAAGGTAAAATAGTCACAAGATCATTTGGATTATTATATGGCCCAGACTTATGATTTGGTGATGCAACTCTAAATTTAATACTGGCATTTCCAGAGGTTTCACCATTTGAACTTTCAACTATATCATTAGTTGAAAAACTACCTCTTGTCATTGAGATTGGAAGATATTTAGGAACAGCATATTGAGTTAAATCTGTATTCTCCATGAATACATAATATCTTGTATTTGGTTTTACTCTTTTAGCAAATACTTGAATATTTCTTGATCTTATATTGTATAAGACATCAATACCAACAACTTTAGTTCCCAAATCAATAACTTCTTGACCAGCTGATAGCTCAAAGTTAAATTCTCTTTCTACACCTGTTTCTTCAAATGTTTGTCTAATTGTATTTCGAATATCAGTAGTAGTTGTAGTGGTTGTTGTTTGTACCCTCCCCACCCTATTTACATCAACATCTACATCTCTTCCAATAACTCGTCTGTTTATTACATCTTCACCAACCAATGTTGCACTATCTCTTCCATTCCAAGTAGTTTCATGAGAGTTCCAGAAACTAGATGCCATTCCACCATTTTCACGATCTTCAACTCCTAACAATTGTGCTATAGCATCAAAAGCATTATCGATTTCAACATTTTGAGGAGTTAAAGGTATTTCTTCAATCCAAAAATCAGAACTTGGAAGTAATTCAATTGATCCAACAAATACATCAACAAGAAATGGATTAAGATTTTCTACTCTAGTTGCATTTGGTTGATCTATGAATACCGATTCAGTATAATTTAAAGTTAACGCAGCACCGCCTCTAGTGATATTAGAATCAGAAAAATCATTAACAAAATTGTAGTCTGTGGTTGTGGGATTTGATTGAGTGGTGACAGTTTCAAATACTAATCCAACATTTCTTTCCGTAGATCTAGGTCTACACTCGCTGTTATCAATATCGATATCAAATTTAGATTCTCCAATTAGGTTGTGAGAATTATGATTTCTAAAGTTATCAACAAAGAAACCAGATTTAAATTTATCTAATCCAGTATTTGGATCTTTTATTGATAAATTTTTAGTATCAGTTTCAAGTAAAGATAATGTTGTATAATTTTCTAAATTTTTAATTCTGTTCTCTAAACCACCAATATCCCTCATAGTATATCTTTTATGAGGAACTTTTTTTGTTAGCACTTCAGAAGCATGGCGAACATAGGGAGGATATTTAATTGTTGCCACCTGAAAAGCACCTTGATTATGCACTGGTGCTTTTGGAACTCTTGATGGTTTACCCTCTTTTATATCAAAAAGACCATCCTTTGTTAAATATAGTCTATCTACTCTTCCTTGATAATAAGAATAATCAACAACAACCGTTTTACCTGAAACCACATTATCAGAATTAGATAATGCAAAATTTCTAGACGCATTTACAAATGGTGAAGCAGAACTACCAGATCTATTAAATGGTGCAACCCTTGGTCTAAAATCAAGATAATCTGAGGCCCAACTATCAAACACGTATGGTATATCTTTTGAATAATCAAGAGTATTGTAACTGTTTACTGTCTCTACATTTCCTGATGTTTCATTATTAACAAGGTGATCGAATATAATTCTTAGTCTACGAGTTGGTTTTTCTGAGTCAACCTTTCTTATGAGCCTCGAATAATCACAAAATTCTTCTCTCTGACCATTATCTAAATCATAATTTTTAAGTATATTTCTATCACCAGGTGTTATTCCAGTTATTGTAGCAAAGATTCCAGAGGTCTTCAGAGAGATGTTTTCTCCTATTTCAAATGTATTTTCGTTTTCATAAACAAAAGACAACTGAGTTGCTTGTACCACCACTACACGAGCAACTGCACCTGATGTCCCTCCAATAAACTGCTCACCAACGACGACATTATCAGTAAAGGTATCACTCTGATTTGTAACACCAATTAATGGTAAATCTGGAGAGTTGTTATCATTTGATTCAAGAACTGCTAAAACACGAGTTACTTCTGGAACGTCTAATGATAATTCCTTATCTTGAACTCTTGTTCCATAAACTGTACTTGTAGTTAATCCATCAATAGTTGTTCCAGAACCAACTGATTCTGATCTATCTACAATTAAATTGCTACATCTTGTGAGTGATTTTTCTTTTGATGCTAATTTACTTCTTCTGACTGCCACTATAAGTTTTGCAGTTCTACTAGTAGCAGGCCCAGACAAACCAGAAATTGTAACTTGCTTTAATCCTGAATCAACACTTACCATCGGATCTAATAGTTTTTCAACAGTATTATCAAGTTCTAATACATAGTTTGATGTACTAAAAGGTTCAAAGAAAAGATTGGAAGTGTCACCAGTTGTAATGTCACTAATATTAAACTGAACTGAATTGCCAGTAAAAGTTTTACTTATTTTTTTTCTAATAATGTAAGAACTATCTAAAACATTTATTGATGAGATATATTTGTCTGCCAATTTAACTCTAAAACCAGGATCATCTGTTTCATTTAAAGTTGGAATTACAACATTCAAACCAGATATTGTGCCATTGTTTACACTGCCATCACAGACATCAGTTACATCTGCAACTGCTGCAAGACCTACTTGATTTTGTACAACTGATGTTACTTTGTTAAATGTAGGATCAGTTTCACCTGCTGTTCCATATGTGATGATATCACCAACCTTTATTTGACTTCTAAAATCAGCGATTTGAGGAGACTTTAGTGTGTTACCACCACTTATAGTAAATTCAATACTTTCAGGAAATGCTCTTTTTGTGGTGCTTAAAACTGTATTTGCAGCAAATGTCGTACTACCAGCTCCTAATCCATCAAAACTATGAACTGCTTTAATATCCTCAAAAGTATTATCCTCTATTGCAGTTATACTATTTCCTTCAGTAATACCATTAATAATTAGTGGTTCATTAAGTTGAAATTGACCTGTGACATCAGTAAGAACAAGCACAGTTGTATTAGTTATTGTAGATACTGAATATCCAACTGCACCACTATATTTACCCTCTACACGAGTATAAGAACCATAACTAGCGTCAATATTTTTTGAAATAGTAAGACGTGTATAAAGTTGAACATCGTAAAGTGATAAATTATAAGTCGTAACTGCTATTCCTGATGTAGTTTTTTGTTTATAATCATAAACTTTTGCAGTTCCTACTCTATCATCTACATCAAACGCTCCAACTTGAGCAGCTTTTAGATTAGTTAATCGATTACGTAAAAAAGAAACTTGTTTAGTAGTATTATTTGAAAAATCAATTTCTGGTGAACCAACTACATTAGTAATTTCTACAGATTTACCCATTCTTATTGGAACACTCTGATTTTCAACCAATTTAGTTGTTCTTGGTTTTAAAACATCAATCGATGTTGTGGATATTTTATCTACCTCGTAACCTCTGACATATGCCTTTCCTGAAGAAACTTGTAAACTGATTATATCGTCTGCTGGTGCATTTCCATTTTGGGTCTGTTGGGTATCAAAATATATTCCTCTATTACCAATTCTGTCATTTAAAGATTCTCTAACATCAATAGAAAAAGGTTTGATATAATAATCTCCAGATTCATCATATGTTCGTCTTGCTAATTCATCTGCAAAAATATTATAATCAGTTTTAGTTACTATTTCCTTTACAACACCATTTTCTACTCTTAACAATTCAACAAAATCACTATCATTCGTATCTGTTAAAAGTTTTCTATGTAAAACTACTGATAATTTAAATCTATCTGCTCCAGGTGCAGCCTCATTTGAAAATCCTTTTGCGTTATCATACAAATCAGAATTAACAGATGAAGGCCCTAATGTTTCTTCTTTTAATAAAAATCCAACTCTATAACTAGGAGTATTTGCATATTGATCTAATATGACTGTTGAGGAGACATTTTTTACAAAAAATCCACGAATAAAATAAACACCTTCACTCACAGAAAATGCAGATCCAATAGATGTTGAATTAGATACAATAGTCCTTGCAAATTGACCATTTGCTGCAATACTTGTATTGAGATAACTTATATCTGAAAGTGTTATTAAATTTTCTCCATCTAGAAAAACTTTAGTTTCCCCATCTGTTCCTGATTTTGTATACTTTACGTATAAAGTATCAAACCCATCAATTGATTCTGAAGATAGTATTCTATTAACTACAGTAGCTTCAACACCAGATGTCTCTCCCTTTATCTTTATATTATTATCTACTAAAACTTTTGTGTAACTACTAACTGGAATATTTAAAAAATTTGGATCTATTTTTACTGCGTGGTACTCAGAATCATAAGAAGTTCCACCAGGAATTATCATTGAACCTTCTTTAAAGAAGTGTTCTCCAAATTTTTCAATCTGATTTTGAAGAATTGACTGTAGTGTAGTTAATTCTCTTGCTTGAACTGGAAATCCTGGTTTAAATAGAACTTTTTGATAGTTTTTACTATCAACAAAATCATCGAAGTAAGGAGAAACGTTTAAATTGGTATTTTGTGGCATCTTTTTAGAACTCTATGACTATTTTGACTTCTTCTTTTTGTGAAGATGATCTTGTTACTGGTGATCTATTATCAATATAGATTATTTCACCAGAGTATTTTTTAACATCTGCATCTGCTTTTCCAGAAACAAATGTTTGACCCAAAGCAATTTTTGTTCCGCTTGCAATTTGAACTGAATCATTATTAAAGGAACTGTCAATAACCAAATCTCCTGAAGTACCAGCATTAACTATAGGAGCAGTGCTTGTTCCAACAAAATCAAGTTGTTTGTATGAATAAGCCGATAGTGTTGAAAAACCAACTGGTTGATAGTATTTTAAAATGCCAGTGTCTGGATTCCAAGAAGCAACATATCCTACAGCTGTAGATCCAATTCCCGCAGTCGAAATTGTTTGTTTAATTAAACTATCGACTGAATAAGTAACTGCAGAAGTTGTAGTTACTCCAGCTACACCATTGGAAGTTAATGCTAAAGCCTTAAGATTTGTGGCAGTCGTACTATTTAGAAGGGTGGTTCCATTCTTTTCAAGAGGATTTTTAACTATACCGACACGAGAAAAGTCAACACCAACAGCATAATCTGGAGAATCATCAACGTTATTATCAAATTTCGAATATAACATAACTCTGAATCCACCCAATTCACGATATATATCAGCACCATGACCTCCTTTTGGTGGTATTATAACTTCAAATTTTGGTTGATCTACACTTGAAGCAGGAACTCCAAGAACAACATTATTTCCAGCACCATCAGTGTAATCACCTGTTATAAATCTAACGTGTCCGTAAGTATAATTAGATCCACCAACAATTGATATTGACTGTACTGTTCCTCCTTGAATATCAACAGTTGCAGATCCACCAGTTCCATCTCCACTAATTGGTATTTGAGAAACTGTTCCAGTATCGGTAGTTCCTACAGAAATACCAGTTCCACCATTTTTAATTATTACAGTTTGAATTTCTCCGTCTACAGCTGCGTTTTTGATATTTTCATTAGTTGTATCTCCCCATTTTTTAGGAAGAGGCACATATTTTTCTGTTACAAATTTGACAATATCTGATGGTGATATACTATACAAGTATTTCCACTTATACCCATCTGACCCATCTCCAGCATCTTGAGGTGCAGTATTTGTATGAGTTGGTTCAGCTATTGATTTTTTTCCGTCTGGATTATCTGGGTCTGATCCATTATTAATACAAAGATATACTCTAAATTCTGATGTTACCACATAGTAATTTGATGAATATAAACTTGTTGATTTAGTTTGAGGTGTCAAATTTTGATCGATATAATCATTCTTTCCAGAATAATTATTTTTATACATGTCATATATCGTTCCTGTTTGCCAATTTAATCTAGGTATAACTCTTCTAACATCATCTGGAGTCACTTTTTTTAAGAAAAGCATACTGTCATAATAAAAACTTTCTTGAGAAAATGAATCTACAGGATTTGGAACAGGACTTCCCCAGTCTGCAAATCCATAATTTTTAACTCCGACATTCTTAGGATTTGGATGTGCTAAAAAAGTATAATAGTTGTTATTTCCAGTCGTGCCAATACCTACAAAACTGTCTATAAAAGTTTCTGCGTTTAATATACGATATTGGTCAGTGATTATTGCGGGCATTGATACTTACATTTTTGATTATTTATACCTGTTATGTATAAGAAGTTTTGATTGGTATAGTTCTTATCACTTGAGCTGAGGTCTCAATTCCAACAACTCCATTTTGATTGTGGAAAGTAAATGATTTTGAATTAGCACTTCTAGATACATTAATCGAACCCCAACTATAAGTTCCATATTTAACTTTAGTTGTTAGTGTTGTTGTATCTATACCTGCAATCGAATTAACATTTGCGAAAACTCTTATCATAGAAGATCCAACAGAAACATAATCTTCAGCAAAATAAACATTATTTAAGAAACTATTTCCAACACCTACAGTTTCTGGGCCTGAAGATGTAGTTTTTATTCCAGTAATTCCATTTCCTATAAAGGTATTGTCAATTACAAAATAATCACCAGTAGAAATACCAGATTTGGATCTTTTATCCTGATCAGAACCATTTGGTATACCGTCTGGATCATATATGTTTTCATGTGGCACAATTTCAAAGAATAGTGCAGGCCCAGTTGTATTAATACCTACAAGACTAGTTCCAATCCCAACGACAACTCCATAATCACCTTCATATGTAACTTTCTCGATTGTCTCAACAACAGCAGTTGTTCCCAAACCAACTATGTTTATATTATTCAGAGTTTGTCCTAAGTCATCAACTTTTTGAAACATCCAAGAGTCTTTGATATAAATTTTACTATCAGTTGGTGAAATCGATTTAATTATTCCACTTGTTGGTACTATATCTGGTTCTAAGTAATTTCTCTCTTTTGATATGCTTACTCCATCTATTATTAAATCTTGTGTTTGTTTTCTCCACATCATTGGTCGAGCAAAATCAGCATTAGTGGATATACCAACTCCAGAATATGTTGTGGTTTCCACTGTATCTGCTGCTATTAATTCATAAACCACTCTATTATCTTGCTCAGATTTTTTTTCTAATGTGATTACGGATTCAGTTCTAATTCCAGAGGAAATACTAGAATTTACATTACTTTGATTAAAATAGTGTAATCTTAATTCATCACCTGGTTTTATTGTTTCGTCAACATCTACCTCAACAAAGTCAGATGTAGAACCAGTATAAAAATACATTTTAAATAAACTACCTGGTTTTGGTGGTTCTTTAAATGTTATTCTAGTTCCACCTTCAAATTCATAATCAAGACCTGGTCTCTGTAAAATATCATTAATGAATATCAAGAGATTATTTTGTAGAATAATTCCTGATCCTTCTTGAGCAACTATACTATAGTATTCTTTATCTTTAATTGTACGAGTTATTAAAAATGATTTTCTAGATCCATTAAACTGAATACTAAAATCATCAAGTTCTAATAATTGGCCAAAACACCATCCTGCAAATTTATCTTGGAATTTATTTTTTACAGTTATATTAAACGCACTTGTTCCAATTCCTACTTGGAATGGTAGTGTAGTTAACTGCAAATTATCTCCTATTTCATAACCTACACCACGATCTGCTATGTCAAATGATAGTATACTTCCACCAGTCCCAACAACCACATCCATCGTTGCACCAGATCCATTTCCACCAGACAATGGAATATTTTTATAAGGACTTGGAAGTTCAGTTGTTACAAAATTTATTCCAGTTGAAATTCCACCTTGTGCATAACCTGAACCAGGATTTGTAATTGTGACAGATGTAACTATGCCAGCAGTTACAAATGCGGATATTGCAGCACCAACTCCAGTTGTAGAACTCACTGATACCAAAGGATTGGACAAGTAACCAGCACCACCACTAGCTATTCCTACAGATTGTATTGTTCCACCTGCTGAAACCACAGCAGTTAGTATTGCTTTTTTGGGAACTTGGTATCCAGATCCAATTCCTACATCAAATTCATTAATAATTCCCCCTCTAGGTAAATCTTTATTTGCTGATGTTCCTGTAAAATCAATCGAACTTCCTGCTCCAATTATTTGATAATCAGATTTGTTAATGTCACCGACATCTCCAAAAAAAGGTTTTTGGAATATATTATTGATTAATACTGCACCAAAACTACTAGAAATTCCTAACAATTCATTTCCATTTGTTGTCATCTTAAATTGATCGGTAGATCCATCAAATCTATCTGATATATCATCAATAATTTTATTAGTATCATAAGTTAACCTGTAGTATGCTCTACCACTAAATGTAGATTTAGTCGTAAGAGTACCGATCCCAGCTGGCCCATAAGGTGCTTCAGAAAAATATATTCTTCCTTCATTTATTCTGTAATCACCTTTAACCACTGTCACTGCTGCACCCACTGTATGTGCTACTGCAACAGTTCCCATTTGACCTCTCTCAACGTTTAGAGTAGTTGTTCCAAGACCAACAATAGACACTTTAATTATTTCATCTTCTATTTTTAATAATGACTTACCTGAAATTTCTGAAGTGTTATTCAAAAATAGAATTGTGGTTGATATACCCACTTCAGTAGTTAATCCTACAGATATGGCAGTTGTAATGCCAATGGGACTTTGAATTATATTATCAACAGTTATTAAGGATCGGATAGTGGCATTTTCTGAGGGAACTGAAAGAGTGTTAGTATTTGCTATTCCAACTACGTTAGTAAATGATACTGCGATTCCAGCAGATGCAAAAGTAGCAGAAATTGCAACTTTAATAGTATCTGGATCTTCCCTTATTACAAAAACAGTTGATGGTAATAATGTTGTTGCAGCCACACCAGCGTTAACATCAGATGTATTTGCAATTCCAATGGGAGATTGTCCAGTGTGTGGTTTATATACTAACTCTTCACCAGTATTAAAATTATGTTTTGGAAGATTTATTTTATGTGTTACAGTTGATACTCCCGTAGATGGATTAAATTCTCTATGAAATAATGAATTTCCATCTGCAAAAACATTAAAACTAGTTGTACCAATTACACCACCACCAATTGATGTTACAATTCCAGTAAATTGTGAACTTATATCGTCTATTAAAAGTACTTTATTTGTTCTCGATTCGTTATAGTCAGTTATAATTTTAGATTTTAATACAATTAATTTTGATAATTCTGGATCATTAGTATCCTCAGAGGCCATATCATAATAATATCTTTCATTCACTGATGCTTCTTGATCAACGTCTACATTTAAAACAACTTCAGAATCTGATTTTATAGTTTGTATTCCTACTGTATTAATACCTAAATTGGAAAAGTTTTTAAATCCTGCAACATGATCTAAACTATTAACAGCATCTTTCCATGTGTTATATGGAACTTCTCCTTTAATTGAATAAGAAAATCTTTGATAATAATGATTGTCATGAAGTTTTTGGATATCAGAATTTAATTTTCCAATATTTGTTTTCCAACTATTATTAATATTAGCCAAACTATCCACATCCAAATCAAAATCAAATTTAAATTGTTCCGTTACAGTTCCTTTATTATTGCTTATAGAACCCAATATCTTATCATTTGGTGAAAAATCACCATTAGTGCTGAATACTTTTAAAGTTTCTGAAATTGGATCCCAACCATTTCTAGCCACTATTCCTGAAACATTTTTACCGTCTACTCTAACTATTTCATCATCACTAAATACTGTTTCTTTAAAAATCGCTTTAAATACAGCTAAGTTATCTTTTTTTATAACTCTACCAAAATTATTATCTTCCTGATATGTTCCACCAGTTGATCCAAGGCCAACTAATGAATAACTAACTGTTTCCCCACCACCTGTAGTTCCGATTCCAGTTACTTTAAAATATGTATAATTATAATCACTTGAATTATATCCACCATTCGGATTATCCGTAGTTTTAATATTTTCAACAAATATTTCATCATTTACTGCGAATGGAAAATCACCACCTGAGTTATAGAATCCACTTTCAGAACCAGACTCTGGATTTGGTGCCCTCAATGATAGAGTTACGGTTCCAAGAGAATCTGTATCAGCACCAGTTACAACAACTCCATTTGAATTTGTAATTGGAATAATTCTAACGTCCTCAGATAATCCACTGTCATTTGTTAAAATTTTAACACTATTAACTGAAGTTCCACTTATAGTTGTTTGTGCAAGTATATTTGGTTTTCCAATCACTAATACACTTGGTGGATTTGTATAATTAACTCCACCTGAAGTAATTCCAATACTATCTAAAGTTAATACATTTTTTAATTTTAGAAGCACGTTACTATCTGCTTTTGGTTTTAAAGTGTTATCAGGAGAAAATTCTAAACCTTGATTAATAACTTGAGTGCTTTCTATTTTTCCGATATCATCTGCTTCTACAGTTAAAACAGAATTTAAACCATCAGTTGTTCCTATTGAGGTTATTAGTGGTAATTTTCTAACATTAAATCCTTTATTTAAAACATTTACAGAATGTATTCCTCCAATTTCATTAATTGATGATGTTGAATAGAATGATGTTGAAAGGCCTGTAGAAGTGTATGAAGTGGTTTCAGCAATACCAGTGGCATTAAATTTAAATGTGTCAGAACTAATTCCTACGACTTTAAATTTATCATTAAATTTAGATTCAACTAATACTATTTGCGAATGATTTGGAACTCTTTCATCCACAGGGAAAGATAAAGTTTTATGTGAATTAGTTTTTTTACCTTCAATCTTATAGAAAAACTCTTGTGCTAATAAATCAGTTACAGATATAGTAATTTTATCACTAGTTTTAGTAATTAAATTACTATTGTATTTTGATTTTAAATTTTTATCTTCATAAAATTCTATACTAAAATCATCTAAACTTGAATCGGTGGTTACAAGTTCTACTGTATTGTTTTTATAGAAAGATAATTTTGGATTAATTTTTGATATTTCATGATTGGTTCCTCCAGTTGTTCCAATTCCAATATAATTATATGGAAATATTGATAAATCATAAGCATTTTCTGCTAATCTTATGGTATCTCTAGATTCTTTAATTACATAGTAAACTCCATCATTAACTAAAGGATCTGCTGGTGTTGTTGAATTATAAACAACCAAATCTCCTGTTTGAAAATCATGATCATTAATCGTTATAGTTGACATGGTTGTCCCTATTCCAATTGCTGAATCTATAAAAGATAGAGGATTAACAACTAATTTTTGAATACTTTCGTTGTATTTTAAATTGAATGTTTGTGTTTTATTAGTTGTTAAATGTAACTCAAATTCATCCCCAACAGATAATGCATGATGTTGACCTGTAGTTGCAGATGTTGCAACAGTAACAGTTCCATTAACTTTTCTTAAAGATCCAAATACGTTATTAGTAAGTAATTCAAGTTTATTATCATCTCCACCTGTAGTCAAAACCTCTTTAAAGAATACATTCTGTGACGTTGTACTTACACCTAAAGTTCCTATTCCTGTTTTTTCAGTCGCTAAACCAATAAATTCTGAATTGAATCTAGTGCAGAAAAGTTTATCAAAGCTTGATAAATCAAATGGATTAGATAAATCTGCATTTCTAGTTGCATTAATAGTTGATCCAATAGAAATTAATTTTACTTCATCTCCATTTTGAAATTTGTGATTTGGTAAGTAAATTGCCTTTGCAGGAATTGATTTGTAAATGGATGTTATTCCTACTTGTCCAACAATGACATTCGATACACTTGTTCCAATTCCAATTGAACTTGTTCCTTCAAAATATTCAATTTTAGGAAATTGAACATTAATATTTTCTACTTTTTTTGATATTGGATATGTAAATTTTGTTTCTAATTTATTAACTATCGCTCCAGCACTATGAGTGGTGTTTCCTGATGAATTGTAAGCTCTTCTAACTCTATATTTGTTGTTAACATCATCATGATCTATTACAAGAAATTGCTCTGATCCAATTTCGAAAACATCATCAACTTCAAATTTTCTATTTAAGGTTGGAGAGCTAAGACTTATAAATGTTGTAATTCCAGTTGTGCCTGCATCTCCAATAGCTTGAGATAAACTGGCAGTGGTTGTTGTTACACCAATAGTTTGTACTCCCTCTATATTTTTGTAAAGAGTCGATGATATTCCAGATATTTCAACAATATCTCCTGCAGATAGTCCATGTGGAATTGTAGAAAAACCTGTTACTTGATCATCAAGAACTGAAAATATTAAATTATTGATAATTGTATTAGTGGTTCCTACAGATACAATTTGTTTACCAATAACTTGATCTACACTAGATGTTATAGAAGGATCATTAAAAATAATTCTATCATTAACTTTATATCCAGTTCCAGATCCATCAACATTGACTTTTGTAATTTTTGAGTCTTTTACTCCATCAATTTTGACTAATGCATTTGATTCAAGAGAATCATTAAGAACAGGATATCTTCTAAACTCATCATTCAAACCTAAATGAGTTACATTTCTTTTATATTCTCCATTATTGATTACTTTATCTACTTGTTTACTGTTTAAATTATAATTAAAATTATCAGTGGCATTACGATGTTGGAATGAAATATAAGGGAAAGATGGATTTTTACTAGTATCGTTTAAAGTTGAAAAATAAGCATAAGTTCCCTCTGGAAAATCAGAATTTATCAAAAAGGTTCCATTAAACTCATCTAGATCACCATTTCCTTTGTAAACATAATCCTGAATAAAATATCCATTTTGGTAAGTTGATGGTCTCAAACCAGAATCTGCAACAATATCAAGTTGATAACTAGATTGCATGTATGTGGTAATTCCAGCAGTGTTAACACCAACTGGCCCATAAATTGGATTTCCATCATATGCCCATCCGACTATTTTTGAATGGTCATCTATAAATTCAATTAAATTGGAATCAATATTGTCTCTAAGTAAACGACGATATTTTTTAACAGGGTAAAAAGAACAAATTTTATTATTGTAGTCTAATGATTCTGAATTTATTTGAACAAATTGAGAATTGTTTTCTGTTAAAACATGATCATATCTCTCCACTGCATTTATTTTCCATTCATGAATTTTAGTTGTTATGATTGACTTGGATCCTGATGGTGTAATTCTTATTATTGTGTTGTTTGGATTATATCTACTTCCCTTTTCAATTATCTTAACATCTGTTATTTTACCATTAGTAACAATCGCTTTTAATTCAGCAACTGCACCAGTAGTTCTAATTGTTTCACCCACTTCTACAACTTCAAGTATTGGTGGACTTGTATATTCAGAACCACCATTTCCGATAGAAACACTCTCTACTTTACCATTTACAACATTAGGTGTTAAAAACGCATTTTTTCCAGTTAGTAAAGATATTTTTGGTTTTTTTAAATAATTTACTATATTTGTTACTCCATATCCAACACCACCATTTTTTACAAAAATATTTTTTAATCCACCTCTTACTTCAACCTCAGCTGACGCTTTATAATAATCAGGAATTGTAGAAGTTGTACCTGCAGAAATTTGCCCATTAATTTCAACTCGAATATTAGGATATTTAAATGTATGGGTTCCAACTCCAATACTACTTAATTTTTCATATATTTTTCTTTCATAATTTGTATTTGATATAGTTGTTGCTGTTCCTGCACTACTTAATTTAAATTTATCATTATCAATTACCGTAATTTGATAAGGAATCGATGTTGATAATCCAGATATAACAGTTCCACTACAAATATAATCTACAATATCACCGTTTTTAAAATTATGATTTTTAGCATAAACATAATCATTAAAAGTGTTTATACCAACAAATGTTTTAAACACATCTTTTAAATTTATTGGTGGATATGGTTGTGATGGTATTTCTACACGATGATTATCGTAGGAAGATCCAGTATTTGTTATTTCAATTCTGTCAATTATATTTCTTATCTTTTGAGATTCAAAAGTATGAACTTGATTTCCAAAATCAAATAAATCTAATAAATTTGTTTTAGTTAGTGCTCTGTCTTCATTAATTGCTAAACCAAATGAATTATTATCATATTTTGCGATAAAGTATGATGTTCCTGATGTCAATCTATCAGTATTAAATCCCACATTTACTCCAGTGGTAATTCCTATGGGAGTTCCAGTTGCAATATATCTAACTTCTTCACCATCAGAAAATCTATGTTCTCCAGTAATTCTATTTGTTGTTAAATCTACGTTAAAATCAGTATATGATCTACTATAATTAAATCCCCTCATTTTTGCTTTGCAAACAGCTCCAGTGCCATTTCCTCCAACTATTCTTACTGAGGGAGTATTTAAATAATCAAATCCTGATTTATTTAAAATTACTTTTGTTGGTTGGCCAGAAAAATTAACAATAGTTTCACAGTTTGTTCCATTTTTATCTGTAATTAATAATGTAGGTGGATTTATAACATCAAAATTTTCTCCAGAGTCTGTAACTTGCAATTCATCAATTTGTCCATAGTAAACAGATTCATTAGAAATTGGTGAATGATACTCCACACCATTTAAAGAAATACCAATTGCACCAGTAATTCTTGAATTATTTTTTGAAACTTGTGGATTTTTATATATTCTTCTTAAATTATTTTGATTACTTAATTTTTGGCCAATGTATAATGATGCAGGTGTTATTGTATGTTCTCCAGATCCAACTCCACTCCATGTAATTGTTTCAAAAACGCTATTATATAAGTTTGGATAACTTGTGGATAATTTGAAATTATTATTATCAATAACATTCACATAGTAATAACCACTTGATCCTTCACTAAGTCCAGAGTCTAAAGCAAGAGATAGATATACTTTCTCACCATTTATAAAATTATGATCATTTATCGTAATCGTATTTGCATTAATCGCAGATGATTGAAATACGTGTGATCTATTTGTAGTTTGTGTATCAAATGATGGATATCCAGAAAAAGAAACGTATGTGTTTTTATCTTTATCTGAGAAAGAATTTTGAATATTTGAAAGAAGATTAGTAATTCCAAAATTTGAAGATGTATAATTTAATCTTTTTTTAATTACATAATCACCACTAATAATTTTAGTGTTTATAATTCCACCGTCTATTTGAATTTGTTTTGCATTATTGACTACACTAACTTCTGAATTTTCTCTAAATTTAACACCTGACTCTTTAAAAAATATATCTACTCTATCACCTATTTTTAAAAAATGCTCTGTTGCTGTTGTAAATGTTCTATCTGCAGCAGAATCATTGATAGTGTCTCCATCAGCTACATGTCCCAAAACATCAACATATGATATATTATTATAAAACCAAGTGTTAAATTTTTTATCAGATATATCATATTTTTCACCTAAATGTTTAACTCTAATTAAATCATCAAAATCAAAATACTTAGTTGAATCCTTATTATCAGATGCACCAGAAATTGTTCCTACAATTCTCATCGTGCATATTTTAGTCAAATCATTATTTTCATAACCATAGACAAAATTACTATCTATGATTGACTCAGATTCTGTCAGAAGTCTAGAAACACCAGTGCAACCAAAAAATTGATTACTGGATTTAGAAGTATATTCTGCCAATGTGTAAATATTATCCTCATTAGGATAATAAAAATTACCAGTTTCTCCAAACCCAATAGTAGAATCAACTGTTAAAACTTCAGTCGTTGAAGCAGCTCCTATTACTTTAGTTTTTGTAGAAACTTTAAGTTTATCTATTATTGTTCCCTTTGAAAAAGATATTTCATAATATTTTTTATTTCCTAAAAATTTTGTATTTACATTTGAAACTGCACCACTCGCAGTTGGATTAGTAAAAGAATCTTGATATATTTTAACACCAACTAAATTTAAAGGATTTCCAGATAAAACTTCAACTATAATATTATCCGATACATCATATTCAGCCTCTGATGGCATGATTGTTTGATCAAAAGGTTTAATAACATCAATTTGTTTACCATATAATACCTGAAAAAGTATTTGTAATGAAGTATCTGTTCCTTTTGAACTATAAAAATCCCTTGCCCTCGATAAAATATTTTCTACATTTATTCCATAGGAAAAATCTCTTCCTTCCAAACCAGGCAAAAAGTGTTTTCTAAATTTTTTATAGAATTCAGTTACAAAAAGAAAACTTAAGTTAGTTACTGTTGAATTTTCATCATGTGTATCTGCATTTGTGTCACTAAAAGTTAAGAACTCAGGATTTGAAACAGTTTCAATTTCAGATATACCACTAAACCCACGAATACATCCAGTAAATGAAGTTGCAGTTTTTCCAGTATATGTGATAATCTCATTATCAATTTTTAGTAATCCATACTTATCTGGAAATCCAGTTGTTTGATTTACATTAATTACATCATCATATGCATATAAAAAAGAAGATATAAGAACTGGTGACTCTGGAGATGCAGTGCCTGGAACATTAACTGTTTGTTTTTTAACTAAAGAAACATCAGCAACAGTTGGTATCTTCTTAAGAGATGAAATATGGTCAGCTAAGTATGTTGTCCCATACTCACGTTCCTCAGACTCATAGTATTGAGTTAAAAACTCTTTAAAAAGTGGATTATCTGCTTGTATAAAATCTGGTAT
>CEOA01021943.1_pt1 | contig 18889 bp, 15 predicted proteins | sample 530251 | NCBI WGS metagenome assembly CEOA01 (sample SAMEA2619838, study PRJEB7988) | marine metagenome | biome: marine biome (ENVO:00000447); feature: surface water layer (ENVO:00002042); material: "saline water (ENVO:00002010), including plankton (ENVO:xxxxxxxx)" | depth 5 m
TGAGAAAAGCCTTTTTTGAAAAAATTTCAGGCCCAGTTTTGCTAATTTTAGGAGGATCGGGAGATATTTCGGGGGCTTCACTTAGGGTTCTAGAAAAACTAAAGCAACATCCGCTTTATGTTCTTTATATTAAGCCGGATGAAAGCCTTCTGTCTGATATAAAGCATAAGCAGCATAAGGTTGTTTTCAATGTTTTGCAGCAGTACGCAAGATCGGCGCTTCTAGAAAGAATGTATATTGTAGAAAATTCTAAGATCGAAGCCGCTCTTGGCGAGGTGCCTGTTATTGGATATCACGACAAAATAAATCATACGCTTGTTTCTACAATGCACATGCTCAACGTTTGCTATAATACAGACCCAGTTATAAACACCTTTTCGGATCCTTTAGATGTTTGCAGGATAACTACATTCGGTATAGTGGATTCGGATACGGGCGAGACAAACATTTTCTACGACCTAAGTCATCCTCGTGAAATTCGCCTTTATTACGCGATTAATAAAGAAAAACTAGAGACGGATGGCTCGTTATTACGAAAAATAACCGCTTCGGTCAAAGAAAAGAACGAAGAAAAAACCAGAGCGTCTTTTGGCATCTATCCTACTGAATATGAAAGAGATTATGCTTACTGTGTTATGCATTCGTCACTCATTCAAGAACAAAAATTTGATTTTTAGCTTTACAAGTGTTCTTGAGTCAGGTATAGTTGCGACACAAATGAGATGGTTGGGAAATTTGCCAACCATACTCTATCCCATTAATTAAAAGGAGTTTATTATGGGTATTGATATGACTAAAATGAAAGAGAAGTTGGCGTCTTTGAATCGCAAAGGCAGCGAAAAAAACAATTTTTGGCGACCAAAGGACGGAGAACAGACTATTCGCATTGTGCCTACTGCCGATGGCGACCCGTTTAAGGAATTTTGGTTCCATTACAATCTTGGCAACAATACACCATTCCTAAGCCCAAAAAAGAACTTTGGAGATGAGTGTCCTCTTGATGACTTTGTAAGAACTCTCTACAAGCAGGGGGATCCTGACAGTGTCAAGATGGCAAAGAGCCTAAGCGCCCGCCAACGCTTTTTTGCACCAGTAATTGTGCGAGGAGAAGAGGACCAGGGGGTAAGGATGTGGGGATTTGGCCGCACTGCCTACCAAGAGCTTCTAAACCTTGTTCTAAACCCGGATTACGGGGATATTACTGATGTTGATAGCGGGACAGATCTTGTCATCACTTATGGCAAGCCCGCAGGCGCTCAGTTCCCGCAGACCACAATCACTCCACGTAGACACACGTCTCCTATGGTGGAGGACAGTGACGAGGCAGGGAAGCTACTTGATTCTATTCCGGATGTAGACTCGCTCTTTGAGCGTCCAAGCCCGGAAGATGTTGGAAAGATGCTACATGACTATATGACTAGTATCGATGAAGAGGTGTCGGATGCGGGCGGCGATAGCACGTCCCAAGCTAATTTAACAAGCGAAGACAACTCTGTCGACAGTGCCTTTAACGAGTTGATGAACTCTTAGGCACTACCCGCGACGCGGGGTGTTTAGTTGGCCCCCCTCCACTTTACACCTCGCGTCGCCCTTTAACACTATAATTAGGATTTTATAATGGCAAGAAGCAGTAAAAAAGCATCTACAAACAATTTAGGTCGGCTAAGTATGGACGAGATGCGAAAAATTATTAATCGCAAAGCAGGCTATGATTTGGCCTATAACTTGACGGAAGACAACCCCACTGAGGTGAGAGGATGGATTCCTACTGGCTCGCGATGGCTGGATTCTATCATCTGCAAAGGAAAACTTGCAGGGATTCCGATCGGAAAAATAACAGAGATCGCTGGCCTTGAATCTACAGGAAAGTCTTATCTCGCGGCACAAATTGCTGCGAATGCTCAAAAACAGGATATTGATGTTATTTACTTCGACTCAGAGTCTGCGATTGATCCCGACTTTCTTGCCAAGGCGGGGTGTGACTTGGATCGTGTTCTATACATCCAAGCGGAGAGTGTAGAGTTTGTTCTTGAGACCATTGAAGAATTACTTGGCAGTAATCAAAATAAAATGCTCTTTGTTTGGGACAGCTTGGCCTTAACCCCAGCGATCACCGATATTGAGGGAGATTTTAACCCTCTCTCTTCAATGGCTGTCAAGCCCAGAATTTTATCCAAGGGCATGGCAAAGTTGACTATTCCTCTGGCCAATGCAGAGGCAACCTTGCTTGTTCTTAACCAGCTAAAGACCAATATTACGTCCAATGTTGCGGAGGCGATGACAACGCCTTATTTTACGCCCGGTGGAAAGGCGATGCATTACGCATATGATTTGCGCATTTGGCTTACTGGACGTAAGTCTAAGGCTTCGTTTGTTAAAGACGAAAATGGCTTTAGAATTGGTTCGGAAGTCAAAGCAAAGTTAGAAAAGTCCAAGTTTGGAACACAGGCCAGGGAGTGCACCTTCAAGATTTTGTGGGGTGACGATGTCAGAGTCCAAGATGAGGAAAGCTGGCTGGAAGCGATAAAGTCTTCTGAGCACTTTACTTCAAGAGGCCCCTGGTATGCTATTTCCTATAAAGATGGAACTGAAGAAAAGTTTCAAGGTTCTAGTTGGAGCGAAAAGCTAAAAGACGAAAAGTTCAAAGATCGTATTTTAGAGATCATGGAAGAAGAGATCATATTTAAGTTCCACAATAGAACAGGAGACGCAGCAGATTTTTATGATGTAGATGCGGAGTAATGGGTTCTAAAATAACTTCGAACTATTTATACACAGAGGATAAATACATGGTTTTAAAAGACAAAATCAAAGAAGTTATTTTAGAAGCACTACAACACGATGTTTATAAAGCAGAAGTATCTGTAAAATCTGATAAAGAAACTAATATTACTGAAATTCTTGATGAAATGAGGGCGCTGTGTGGTGTTACAATTGTTAACTCATTCCCATCTAAGAGCTTGAGTGAAAAATCGGAGTTGACAGTATGTACAATAAAATTCTTTTTAACAAACCCAAGTTTGAAACTTCACTTGAACAAACTAGCGTTGGCAGCGAAGAAGATAAACGGCGTTTTAGCGTTCAGGGTGTTAAAAGTTGATAAGATCCAAGGCAAAGACTAAGAGAGTTCTATTTGTAGACGCTTTAAATTCTTATTATCGAGCGTATATAGTTGACCCTTCTTTATCCACTAACGGACAACCAATTGGTGGACTAAAGGGCTTTCTTAAGATATTACAGAAGCTCTGCCGAGATATAAAGCCAGATAGGATAGTGGTTTGTTGGGACGGAGCAGGCGGCTCAAGACGTAGAAAAAGTGTCAATAAGAACTATAAAGAGGGTCGCAATCCAATTCGTCTGAATAGAACGATAAGGAACCTAACAGAAAACCAAGAGTTGCAAAATAAAATTTGGCAACAAACACGCCTTGTTGAGTACCTAAGCTACATGCCAGTTACGCAGTTAATGTTTGAGAACATAGAGGCAGATGATTTGATAGCATTCTCTTGTAGATTGCAAAACTATTCTGGTTGGCAAAAGGTTATAGTTTCTAGCGACAAAGACTTTATACAGGTGTTGGATAAAGAGACAGTATTGTATAGGCCGACACAAGATCAAGTTTTGAATGTCAATCGTGTTGTTGAAGAATATGGAATCCATCCAAATAATTTTGCACTGGCAAGAGCCATAGCAGGCGATAAAAATGATAATTTACCCGGCGTTAAGGGCGTGGGATTAGCGACTGTCAAAAAAAGATTTCCCTTTATGAGAGAAGAAGCAGAGTGCTCTATAGCAGCGATATTAGAGCACTGCCGGGGCAATATCGACACAGTCAAGGCGTTCCCTTCTATTTTAGGCCAAGAATCACTAATCCGAGAGAACTATAAATTGATGCAATTAGATTCGCCAAATATTAGCGCGAGCACAAAAATGAAAATACGATCTATTATTGATAAAGATGATTTAATCCTTAATAAGACAGAAGTGATCAAGATGATGACGCTTGATGGATTTGGCGAGAGTAGCTGGGCGGATCTTTTCCAGCGATTTAATAAAATACTCATTGACAAATAGCTTCGTTTTTTGTATATTAGCACAGAACTAGGAGGGGAAGGTGCAAGAAGACTTTTCTTTATATGGAAAAAACTTTCAAGAAAAACTTGTACAACTAATCTTAGAAGACCGGATCTTCTCGGAGCAAATTCAAGAAGTTTTGGATGTTAAGTTTTTTGAATCCAAATATTTACAGGTTTTCACAAGTTTGGTTTTCGAGTATAGAGAGAAATATAAAGTACACCCTAGCAGTGAAATTTTAGACTCTATACTTAGAACCGAATTAGAGGAACATGCTGATCTGGTAAAAAAGCAAGTTCGTGATTTCTTCACGAGAGTAAGAACTAAAGATATCGAAGATTCTGACTATGTTAAAGAAACCTCATTGGACTTTTGTAAAAAGCAAAAGCTAAAAGAAGCGATGATGGTTTCAGTCGGACTTCTGGACAGTTCTTCGTTTGAAGAGATTAAAAAAGTTATAGACGAAGCTGTAAAGCTTGGCGTAGATAATGACCACGGCCATGACTATAAAAAGGATTTTGAACTTCGTTATGTATTCAAAGCCCGTAACCCGATCAGCACTGGATGGGGCAGGATCGATAAAATAACCAAAGGAGGTATAGGCAAGGGCGAACTGGGAGTTGTTGTTGCTCCGACTGGCGCTGGAAAATCTCACGCACTTGTACATTTAGGGGCTAGTGCGCTTATATCGGGAAAAACCGTTGCGCATTACACCCTAGAGCTTTCAGAAGAGGTGGTCGGACAAAGATACGACAGTTGCATAACTAGATACCCACTTTCTGGACTAAATGCTTTTAAGGACAAGATCAAAGAAACATGTTTGGATGTAAAGGGTGATTTATTTATCAAAGAATATCCTACGAAGTCTGCAACCGTAAACACGATAAGAGCATCACTAGATAAGTTATTGAAAAGAGACAAGAAAGTTGATCTAATCATAATAGACTACGCTGATATCTTGAAAGCAACAACAAATTTTAAAGAGAAAAGGAACCAACTAGAGTCTATTTATGAAGAATTGCGAGCGATCGCGAAAGAATATGAATGTCCGGTTTGGACAGCATCTCAAACGAATAGGACTGGTTTGAATCAAGCGGTAATTACGATGGAAGCGATATCAGAAGCCTTTAACAAGTGCTTCGTCGCTGACTTTATATGCACAGTTTCGAGAACCAAAGAAGACAAGGTGGCCAATACTGGTAAAATGTATGTTGCAAAAAATCGCAATGGTCCGGATGGCATCGTTTTTCCTTTGCTTTTTGACACATCAAATGTAAAAATTGAAGTTCTGGAGCCAACTGATGAAACTATCGAAGAAATAGAAGTTAATGAAGTCAAAAGACAACAAAAAGAGATGAAAAAAGTATACAAACAATGGGAGGAGAATAAAAGATAATGTTTGATAAGCAAGAGGTACAAGAGGCAACTCTAGAATATTTTAACGGCGACGAATTGGCTACAAATGTCTGGATTACAAAATATTGTTTAAAAGATAAAGCAGGCAATTTACTGGAAAAGACTCCTGCTGATATGCACAGAAGACTGGCAAAAGAATTTGCAAGAGTAGAGAATAAATTTAATGGCCTGCGAGCCATGTCTGAAGAACAGGTGTTTGAGGTACTCAAGAATTTTGATTACATTGTGCCCCAAGGGTCGCCAATGATGGGTATAGGCAACAATCATGTAAACGTCTCTTTGTCTAATTGCGTTGTTGTAGGGCCGCCTCAAGATAACATATCTTCTATCGTCGATGCGGGCAAAGATCTTGCCAACCTATTCAAGCGTAGGTGCGGAGTCGGACTAGACCTGTCTTATCTGCGACCAGAAAATGCGGCTGTCAACAATTCTGCCGGTACCACTAGTGGTGCTTGGAGTTTCGCGGACTTTTATTCTTATGTTTGTCGCATGATTGGGCAGAACGGACGCCGGGGAGCCCTGATGCTTAGCATGGACATCAGGCACCCTGATATTGAAAAGTTTATTACAATGAAGCAGGACTTGACAAAAGTTACTGGTGCCAACGTGTCAGTAAAGATAAGCGATGAGTTCATGAAGGCAGTAGAGAATAACGAATCGTTTACTTTGAGGTTTCCTGTAGACTCTGATGAACCTACTATAACAAAAGATATTGATGCCTCGCAGTTGTGGCAACTAGTGGTCGAGTCTGCCACAGCGACAGCAGAACCTGGGCTGCTCATGTGGGACAATATACTAAAATATCTGCCTGCGAACGAATATGAGCAGTTTAAGACAGAATGTGTAAACCCTTGTGCTGAATTACCTCTATCGGCTTATGATAGTTGTAGATTAATCTCTATTAATCTAAAAAACTTTGTAAAAAGACCTTTTACGGATGAGGCTGCATTCGATTTTGCTAAATTTTCACGCATTGTATCCTCTGCAATGAGACTCTCGGATGATCTTGTTGAATTAGAGCTTGAAAAGCTTGAAAACATTAGAACAGTGGCTGATATGGCTGATGAAAAGGCTTTGTGGCAAAAGCTCTACGATACCTGCTCTAATGGACGCAGAACGGGGCTCGGGACACACGGCTTGGCTGATGCATTAGCGTGTCTAAATCTCGCATACGATTCTGATGATGGTTTAAAAATTATTGATAAGATATATGAAACTTTGAAAGTTTCTGCCTATGAAGAGAGCGTTGAATTGGCCATTGAGAGAGGCGCTTTCCCCGTTTTTTCATGGGAAACAGAAAAGAATAACGCTTTCATAGAATCGCTACCCGCTTCTTTGAAAAAAAAGATTGAAAAACATGGTAGAAGAAACATATCTATTCTGACAAACGCACCAACGGGGTCTGTTTCGATTATGAGCCAGACAAGTTCGGGGTTGGAACCTGTGTTTAGGAATTCCTACACCAGAAGAAGAAAGCTAGATCATAGCGAAAATGTGGTCGCTGATTTTATTGATGATTTGGGAGATAGGTGGAAAGAGTTCAAAGTCTATCACCACAATCTACAAGAATATATGGACAAGACCGGCGCGGCGAAGGTACCTTCGTTTTTTACGGAAAGTCATGAAATTGATTGGACTAAAAGAATCGACATACAGTCATTCATTCAAAGGCATATCGATCACTCTATTAGTTCAACGATAAACTTACCAAAGGGAACTTCACCGGAAGTGGTTGCTGAGTTATATTTTGATGCATGGAGAAAGGGCCTTAAAGGGGTTACAGTGTATGTTGATGGCTCCAGAACTGGAGTTCTCATTACCGACGATCAGGAAGAACAACTAGACCTTCTATTTCCGCAAAACAATGCCCCTAAGAGGCCTCTAGAGCTATCATGCGAAATACACAGGCCGACTATCAAGGGGGAAGAGTGGACTATTTTAGTAGGATTGATGGATGATAAACCATATGAGATTATGGGCGGCCTATCAACTTTCGTCGAAATTCCTAAAAAGTATACTCACGGCACCATTATCAAGCATACTAGAAAAAGCACTAATAGTATATATGATCTTAAGTTTGGTGACAATGGGGATGAAGTTATTATCAAGGATATCGTAAAAGTTTTTGATAATCCTAATCACTCTGTTTTTACAAGAATGATTTCCCTTGCATTACGACATGGGTCTGGTGTACAATTTGTAGTAGAACAGTTAAATAAGGATAGAGACAGCGATATGTTCAGCTTTTCTAAAGTTACGGCGAGAGTGCTAAAGAAATATATTGAGGATGGGGCTAAAGCATCTGATAAAACCTGCACAGAATGCGGCTCTGAAGGGCTTGTTTATATCGAGGGGTGCATCACATGTACATCCTGCGGCTATGCTAAGTGTGGATAGGAGGACAATATGAGCTATAAGCCTGTTAATAGAATGATAATGTTAGAAGTAGAAAAGGCGCAAGAAGAAGAAGCAACAGTTCTACTGCCGGAGGGGTATAAGCCCCCAGAACAGTATGGATTTGCAAAGATTGTGGAAACGGCTTCTGATTGTAAGGGCGACTTTTCCGTAGGCGATGAAATAATATTTGAAAACTCTATGTTGCAGACCGTAAATCTAGGAGAAGAGGAGATCAATCTTCTTTTAGAAAATTATGTCTTGGCAATTACTAATGTTCGCGAGAAAGCTGACTAAGCAGGTAGAATGATTCATTTAATTTTAACTTTAGCTATTGCTACGATGCCTTATGATAGAGACGCCTGCAAAGAGAAGCGCCCTACATATGAAGATATAGTTTTTTTGGCAGCCACAGACTGTAAATATGCGAAGCAAGAAAATATAGATTTTGATTTGCTTTGGGATCTGGTTGAGGTTGAAAAGAAATATGGAGTGCCTCCTGAGCTAAGAGGAATGGTATTGGCGGCAGCATGCATGGAATCGGGATATAATCGTGACGCAAGGGGCGATAGAAGATTTAGTAAAAGCGGCAAAAGGCCCATGGCAGCGGGTATTTTACAGCAATGGCCGTTCTATGAAAGAGTCTATGGCACAGACAGAGCCGATCCAATTTCCTGTGCTGATTCTTGGTTAAAGCACATTGTCAGCAAGCTAAAAAAAGTCGATAGACAGTGTAAATATAAAACTACGAAAAGAAGATGGGTCGCTGCTTGGGTAACTGGGATCAGATATCCAAAAAAAGGAGGCAGGTGCCGAGAAAGGCCAAAACATTTGAGGCTTTTAAATAGATGGCACAGAAAGGCCGTAAAGATAGCTTGTGAGGAGATCTTTGGGTGTTGATCTAGAAAGTCATGTTTACAAGTGGGATGAGGTCGTGATTGGTGACAATTTGGCCTCATTTGTTTATGCAAACAATAGTGATTCTAAGCTTATCTTGAGCGGCGTGCAGGATGTATTTAAATATGATCTTTTTGCAAATAAAGAGGTACTAAGCAGCATAAATTATCCCACTATGATAGCAAATAAAAAAACACTAATGGATCAACTGCTCTTTGATTTAATTTTGAAAGGCAAATGTCCGATTAACCAAAAAGTAAATTCTATTCGTGTTGAGCCGGAAGACAACTTGCTGAGTGTTTTTGTTTCAGATGCTGTTAAATTAAATATAAAATATAAAAATTTAAGAATTTTTGATGACTCCTTGGTAACAGGCCTCCCCTTTCATGTGTCTAAAAGAACAAATTCCTATGTGGTATATGATTGGTTTTCCTCGAACATTAATAAAGAAACACATTTTTTAGAACTTTACGATAGCAGCAGCCCTTTGGCCCATAGGGTTATTATTAGAAAAATACCACAAAATGTGGTCATCGCTCAATCGACACTGAGCGAAGAGGAACTTAATAATTTTGATTTTTCTGATACAATGACTAGGTTTAAAGTAGACAAGTTTCTGAAAGAAAATGGTTTAAGAGGTCCAAAAAACGGGTTTTACAGAAACAAACCGGATAAGCCGAGATATAGGCCAATTAAACTAGACTTTATAAAAAGAGAAGTACTGCCACAAGTGCGCAGAGAATTTGTAAAATATGGAAATATAATTTTTGATAATGAGGAATTATAATGGAGCCTGGATATCATCTCGCTGGAATAGTGCCCGTGGCCGGGCAGAAGCTTGACTTTAATATGCCTTGGCATGACTGCTTAATGCCAATTGCTAAAGATTATTTAGCTGTAGAGAGAGCAGTGATTGATTGTGGTTATGCGGGTTGTGAGACAATATTCGTAATTTGCCATAACGATATGATGCCACTAATAAAGGAAAGGCTCGGTGACTATATAGAGGATCCTGTTTATGCGTACAGAAACTTTGAAGTTTTTCCTCACGAGTCCAGAATAAGAATACCGATATATTATGTTGCAATTCATCCACATGATAGGGATAAAAGAGATAGTATCGCATGGAGCGTGCTCTACGGAGCCAAGGTGGCGAATGAGATGATGGGAAGGCTCAGCAGTTGGCTTGTACCAAATAAATTTTTCGCTTCCTTCCCTTACGGAGTTCACGACCCAGAAGAATTGAGAGAATATAGAAGAGAAATTTCAAGTCCGAAAAATTTTTCTCTCTCTTGGCAGGGCAAGACGGCTGCCAATGGCGAATATTTGCCTTTTACTTTTAATTATGATGATTGTTTGAGGCTTATTGATAAGGTTAGAAAAGAAGGGACTTCGCGCTACCTCAATAAAGAGTGGGGCGATAAGAAAATCTTGTTGCCACCGGAGGAACAATATTCGGCAAGATTCTTTAGCTTGAGTGATGTTTTTGAGGATCTAAGTCTAGAAAAAATAGAAGAGGCTAAATACTATTTTAATGTAGACAATTGGGACGATTACTGTTACTATATCGCAAATAAACCCGAAAGTCTGCTTAGGCCAGATAAAAGAGTGTTAAATCCTCGTTCATTAAAAGGTATAGGAGTTGATAGTGAGTGATATTTTAAATTATATTGGAGAAACACCTTTAATAAAGCTAGCGCCTAATCTCTACGCAAAGCTAGAGACATATAATCCAACGGGCTCTATAAAGGACAGGATGGCAAACTATGTATTGGAGAGGGCAGAAGAGCGGGGAGAAATTAAGCCAGGGGACACTATTGTAGAGGCCTCTTCGGGCAATACCGGAATTTCCTTCTCGATGTTAGGCTCCGTCAAGGGGTACAAGGTCATAATCATATTGCCTTGTAATATGAGTGAAGAAAGAAAGCAAATGATGAGGTTGTTTGGAGCGGAAATAATAGAGGTGGGAGAGAGTGACTTTGAGGGCGCGATTGCGCTAAGAGATAAAATGGTGGAAGAGAGAGATGATTATTTCTCTCCCAATCAATTTTCGAATCAAGACAACATCGAGTGTCACGAATGGACGACAGGCTTTGAAATAAAGAGACAGTTAATACAGGCAGGAGAGGAAAAAATTGCCGCGATAGTGTCCGGCGCTGGGACTGGTGGCACCATAATGGGCACAAAGAAGACCATGGAAAAATTCATTAGTCAGGAGCCCCCTAAGTTCGTAATGGTTATGCCTGCCGAGGGCAAAGTACATGGGATACAGGGAATTGGAGACGGAGGCGATTACTTAGTAAATCGGGATGAGATAGATGAGATAGTCAATATTTCAACCGAGGACGCTATCGAAAGTGCAAAGAGACTAGCAAGAGAGCAAGGGCTCTTAGTTGGCATTAGTGCAGGGGCTAACGTTTTGGCGGCAGAGCGATGGATGCAGCAGAATGAGTATGATGGTTGCGTGGTCACGTTCTTGTGCGACCGTGGCGAAAGATATTTGAGTGTTCTATAATGGAATGGTGGAATCGTTTACACATCTTAACAAAAATTGCTTTTATCTGTCTCGTGCTCGGCAAAATACATTTTATACCGGCGACACTTTCTATATTTGCAGCCTATGAGTATGCGACATTTTTTTTGGTAGTATATACGGTATTTATACTCGCGGCGGCAATCCTTTCGCTAGTGAGAATTAGACAAATAATTAAGGAGAGCAAAACATGATGAGCACAAGAAAAGGGTGGATTGACATGTGCGTAGAAACAGTCAAAAAGCACTTCTTTACGGAAGAGAGAAAATGCCAAGGATTTCGATGCCCTGCTTGTGACAGGAGAGTGAAGTATGAAGATAGGCCTTTGAACAAGACCATGGCGATGGGACTTAAATGGCTCGATGAAATAGGCGGCGGTAATTACGTTCACATTGCTCGCAATGTTCCCAACCATTTAAATGGAAAGAAGCTGACTACGCTAAAACACTGGGGTCTTGTAGAGCGAGGAGAGCCTGGTTATTGGCGTCCTACTAGACTAGGATACGAATTTTTAAAAGGCACTACTCCGGTTTCATTAAAGGCTAGACTTTTTAATGATAAATGTGAGGGACTGTTCGGAGATAAGGTATACATAGGAGATCTTGTGGAAGGCTTCAAATATAGCGATGTCACAAAGCCAGCAGACACAACGGCCAGACTTATAAGGAAAAAACAATGACACAAAGAAACAAATCATCAATTCCTTTTGTAGGATTGCACGCTCACAGCGTGGTCGGATCTCCATTCGATGCTCTTGGCTATCCACAGGAGCACATGGACTTTGCTTATGAGAATGGCTGCGATGCCCTGGCCCTCACAGATCATGGAAACGCCAATGGCATGTCCTACCAAATCCTTCATGCTAGAAAAATGAAGCAACAAGGAAAGAGTTTTAAGCCTATTTTTGGTGTAGAAGCCTATTTCTTACCATCAATAGATGATTGGAGAGAAGCCTATGAAAAGGCGAAAGAGGATAAGAAAGAGGCCAAGAAGTTAAAGAACTCGGACAATATGTCCATTGAAAATGAAATGGATTCAAAGGCGAAAGCCAACATAATAAAGAAAAAGAACCATCTCATTTTACTCGCACAGAACCAGAAGGGACTGAACAATATTTTCTCTCTTATTTCTAAATCCTATGAGGGGGACAATAGATATCGGTATCCTCGTGTAGACTATAAATTATTGGAGAAATATAATGACGGTATTATTGCTTCGTCTGCTTGCCTTGGTGGCGTGTATGCAGGCAACTATTGGGATAATCGTGACGACGGCCCTGATGCTGTTCTAGCATCCATGCGCGAAACAACTGAGAAGATGCAATCTATCTTTGGGGATAGATGGTATGGAGAACTCCAGTGGTTCTCTGCGCCAGAACAACATGAGCTAAACAAATTTATTATACAGGTAGCTGGAGAATACGGCATGGAGCTTATCTCCACGGCGGACAGCCACTATCCTAATCCTGACGCATGGAAAGACAGAGAGCTTTATAAACGTCTTGGATTTTTGGGAAGAGCACAGAAGCCTGAATGGCTGACAGATGAACTTCCTGTTGACGTAGATGAATTTGGCATGGAACTGTATCCAAAGAACGGTGACCAGATGTGGGAAGAGTATAAGAAGTACTCTTCAATGTGTGATGTTGAATATGATGATGAACTAATATTAAGATCAATTACTAACACTCACAAGATAGCATTTGAAAGGATCGAGGATTTTATGCCGGACAGCACTGTCAGGCTCCCTGAATTTGTTGTCCCGCCGGACAATACTGCGACTGGTGCTCTTACTAAACTCGCCATAGACGGCCTTAAGAAAATGAATCTACACATCAAGCCAGACTATGTTGAGAGACTTAAGGAAGAAATAAAGATTATTGACGAGAGGGGGTTTAGCAAGTATTTTCTTACCATGAAGGCAATTGCGGACAGGGCAAATGAAGTGATGCTTTCTGGGCCGGGAAGAGGCAGCGCAGCAGGTTCTCTTTTATCGTATGTCCTGGGCATTACTCAAATAGATCCAATAAAATATGATCTACTGTTTTCTAGATTTATGAGAAGAGATGCCAAAGATTATCCTGACATTGACTATGATGTAAGTGATAGAATGAAACTAACGAATCTGCTGGTCGATGAGTGGGGCGCAAATACTGTTGTGCCCATTTCTAACTACAATACTTTGCAGCTTCGGTCTCTAATCAAGGATGTGTCTAAGTTTTACAATATCCCCTTCACGGAGGTTAATCCTGTTACATCCAAAATGATTCAAGAGGCCACGCCAGCGGCGAAAAAGAAGCATGGAATCAAGTCAGGCGTTTATGTTCCTACTTTTGAAGAGACCATGGAGTATTCTTCTACATTACAAAAATATTTACAAAAATATCCATTTATTAAAACACATATTGAGGCGATTTATGGTTCTGTAAGATCGATTAGCCGACATGCCGGAGGAGTGGTGATCGGAGAGCAGCTAGACAAGTATATGCCCTTGATTACAAACAAGGGAGTGACTCAAACACCATGGTCGGAGGGCCAAAACGTCAGGCATTTGGAGCCCCTCGGATTCATTAAATTTGATTTCTTGGGGCTGAGCACGTTGAGGATGATTGAAGTTGCTATCGAGCACATACTCGAAAGACATCATGGAATAAAAAATCCAACATTTGATGACATTAAGAAATATTATGACCAAAATCTTCATCCTGACACGATTGATTTGAATGACCAAAATGTTTATAGAAATATTTTTCACAAAGGCAACTTTGCTGGTATTTTCCAATTTACACAGGAAGGCGCGCAGGAGTTTTGTGTCCGCGCTAGGCCGAAAAATATTATCGACATTTCAGCGATTACATCAATTTATAGGCCAGGACCTCTTGGCGCTAATGTTGATAAATCATATGTTGAAGCTAAAGAAAACCCTGGGTCGATACACTACGTCCATCCTTTGCTGAAAGAGGTGACGCAGGAGACGTATGGCTTCCTTATCTTCCAGGAACAAATCGCCTTGTTGGCTCACAAGCTGGGCAAAAACGTGTCTCTTGACGAAGGGAACGCCCTTAGAAAACTTTTGACCAAGAAAGGAACAGGCAAGGGAGATTCTCAAAAGATAGAGATAGAACAAAAGTTTATTGATGGCTGTAGAGAAAAGGGAATTGATAGAACTAGCGCAGAAAAGCTTTGGGCTAACTTTGAATACTTCTCTGGCTACGGCTTTAATAAGAGCCATGCAGTATCCTATTCGGTTTTGAGCTATCAATGTGCTTGGCTATTGAATTATTATCCTTCTGAGTGGGTCGCTGCGTTCCTAGACAGAGAGCCGGAAGGCAGGAAAGAGCAAGCGATTAATATTGCCAAGAAGATGGGGTATGAGATCCAGCCGATTGATATTAATCTCTCTACCATGAAATGGAAAATCGGAGATGACGGTAACACCCTTATCCAGCCGTTCAATTCTGTCAAGGGCCTTGGAGACGCCGCTATCAAACAAATTATTGATAACAGACCTTTTCACACTGCGGAAGAACTATTGTTTAATGAAGAAATATCTTATTCCAAATTAAACAAGAAAGCACTAGATGTTCTTTGCAGATGCGGAGCTTTGGACAACCTTATAGATGACAGGTTCAGCGGGACGAAGCATTTTTGGGGAGCCGTGGCTTGTGAAAGGCCCAAGAATAGAAAAAAGTTTCTAAACAATATTGAAGCGTTTGCTGGTCAAGGGAATTTTAGTGATGAGGAAAAGATCCGGCACATATCAGATCTAACAGGGGTCTTTCCCTTTGATATTGTTGTTAACAGAGATGTTCAGAGAAAGTTGGGAGAATATTGTGTCCCGCCTCTTGGCGAGTGGGATGACGATTTGGGAGTTGCTTGGTTTATTCCCAGAGAGATTGTTAAGAAAAAAACAAAAAATGGTAAAGATTATTGGGTAGTTCGTGTGATTGACCCGACTTCGACCATCACTAGTATAAAGTGTTGGGGCATCCGAAAAGAAGATGAACTGCACATAAATAGGCCGTATATGGCGAAGCTAGACTATGATGAGCAATGGGGCTTTTCTACAAGATCCATTAGACACAACTTTAAACTCCTTGGATAGTGCTTTATAATAGTTGTAACTATTTAAAATGAAAGAGAGTACCAAGAGAGCAATACATGGGTAGTTTCGGTAAGTTTAACGCTGGTGTTAAGTCCGGCCTAAAATCTGCTAAGTTTGGAGACATAAAAGACATTGATGTCCTCAACTGTTATGATTGTGGCATTTTGCGCTACGATGGAGATGCGGGTATATGGACGGGAACGCCTGGGAAGGCGGCTCAAAGAGGGGATTTCCATATTACCGGAGCGCTTTGTATGCTGGGGGACATACACGTCACTGGCACTGCGTACTTGCAAAATACTGTAATCAAACACAAGACACAATTTAGTTCCTCCGGAGCAAGCGTCTTTGGCGATGATTATACCGACTCACACCAATTTACTGGATCGATTTTTTGTAGCCAAAATATGTCTGGCACTTTTTCTTTGAGTGCAAATTCCCTCACAGCCTCCTACCTTAAAATCACAGGTTCTACAACACTCGGCAACTATACTTATGTTTGGCCAAGCGCTTCGGGTGACGCTAACCAAGTGCTCACTGTTGACGGTAATGGAAATCTTGAATGGGCGGCAGTAGGTGATGGTACCGATGACTTCACTAACAATGGCGATGAGCACGTTGGGAACAGGACTTTTGGAAATATAACAAACTATACTCTTGGCATCTTAACAAATAATAAACAAAGAATACATCTTACTGGCGAAGGCCAAGGTGGTTTTGTTGGGGTTGGAGTTTCTGGTAGCGAAGTAACAAACATGTTGACACTACCAAATATTCCAAATGTTTCAGGCTCTGGCAAGGCTGGTAGTTGGAGAACCTACAGTTCTCGTCGATATAAGAAAGATATAGAAACAATACAAACGCCTATCCAAACTGTTATGAAACTTAGAGGAGTGACATTTAAGTGGAAGAACGGTGATGTTAACGACATGGGATTTATTGCCGAGGAGGTTGGTGCAATTATCCCGGAGATAGTAGAGTACGAAAGCAACGGCATCGATGCAGAGAGCATGGAGTATTCGAAAGTAGGCCCCCTTCTGGTAGAAGTGGTCAAAGAGCAACAAAAAATGATTAAGGGACTTGACCTGGCGATCATCAATCTCAGGGATGATTTTGAATATTATAAATTGCCTTGGTGGAAGAAGTTGTTCTTGTGGATGAAAAAAAAGATTAAAAAAGATATTGAATGATTGCGATGGTTTATAAAAAACCGCTGCAAGCAACGTCATTATTGACTTCTTTATTACATCAAAGACACTATTTACCTTAAGCCTGGGACTCCCAGGTGTTTTAAACAATAAATAATCAAATATAGGGGGATTTATTTATGTCTAGTATTCAAATGTCTGGATCAGGAATTAGAACAGGGCTTAGTTCTGTTAAGGTTCTTGAATTCGGAACAGAAGGAACCGTAACGGCAAACGCAGGTCTTGCTGTCACTGGTTCTACAAGTTTAGCAAGCGCTTCTGTGAGCAGTTTTTACAACTCTGGCGCTTCTCAAATTCGTGGCGATCTTCGCCTTGAAAACGCGCTCACCATGGACAATGTTACCATTAGTAGTGCTGGTGCAATCGCTGGTGCAACTACCATTGATGCTTCTGGCGTGGTTACTGCTGGCGGTCTTACCGTCGGTAGCGCAGTAATGAATGAGGCTGATCTTGAGAAGCTCGATGACATTACCAACGGTACTGTCGCTGCTTCCAAAGCTGTTGTCGTCGATAGTGACAAGGACGCCTCTGGCTTCCGTAACATTACTGCCGCAGGAGCAATCACTGCCGGTACTTCGTTCATCATCGGCTCTGCCGATCTTAACGAGACCGATCTTGAGAAGCTTGATGGCATTACTGACGGCACCGCTGCCGCTAACAAGGCTCTTGTCCTTGATGGCAGCAAAGACGCCTCTGGTTTACGCAACCTATCTCTTACGTCGATTACAGACGGAACGGCAACTCTAACTGGCGGCAACTTGCAGGCTGTTGGCCAATTAACAGCTTCTTACGCTAAGATTGGAACTCTTGACGTTACGACGATTAACAGCGTGACCACTACGGTTGAGAACGTCGAAGTTTCAGCTTCGTTGATGATTCTTTCTGACGGCGCAGCCCAGTCTTCTGAGGCTGACGGATCAGGTATGTTCATCAGCGGTGCAAACGCACAATTTGTCTGGAACAACTCCAAGGCGGCACTAAGCTCAAGTCACAAGATGTTCGTTGGCGGAAATATGGAACTTGACTCTGGCGCATCGTTTGTTATCGGTTCCGCCGATATGGACGAAACTGACCTTGAAAAACTCGATGGTATCACCAATGGTACTGTCGCTGCCAACAAGGCTGTTGTTGTTGATGCTAGTAAGGACTTGGCTGGTGTTAATGACCTTACGCTTGAAGGCTCTTTGATCATTGGCGATGCTTCCATGAGCGAGACTGACCTTGAGAAGCTTGACGGTATCACTAATGGTGCCGGTGCCGCTAACAAGGCTCTTGTCCTTGATGCTAGCGCTGATGTGGCTTCTGGCTTGCGCAGCGTAACTGGCTCTGGCGATGCCTATTTCGCCAAGCTTCGTTCATCTGGCGAAGTCCGTGCAGACGGGGCTGGCGTTTTCGGTGGTAACCTAGATACCTCCGGCGACTTAACTGCCGCCACTATTACAATGACCGGGTTCTCGGTTGATGCTGACGGTGATGTCGTATCCTCTCGCTCTATTACCGCTGGTAGCTCGTTCATCATCGGCTCTGCCGATCTTAACGAGACCGACCTTGAGAAGCTCGATGGCATTACCGATGGTACTGCTGCTGCTAATAAAGCAATGGTCCTAGACTCTAATGCTGACATTAGCGGCGGTCGTAACCTTACGATTTCTGGTGAGCTTGATGCAGCATCAGGCGACTTCTCTGGCAACATTGACGTTGATGGCACAGCCAACCTTGACGATGTTGACATTGACGGTAATACCCAGGCTGACGGCACTTTGACTGTCGGTGTAAATGGTACTGGTTACGATGTTAAGTTCTATGGCGATACAGCCGGTTCTTACTTGATGTGGGATGAGTCATCGAACTCGTTGAACATGATTAATTCACACATGTCTGGAGCTTCGGCAACCTTCCACGGCGCTGTTTACTCCATGGACGATGCATCCAACAACATCTCTATCCTGGTCCCAGAGACGCACTCGATCAAAGCCGGTCAGTTCGTCACCTTCTCGGACGCAACTCTCAAGAAGAACGTCAAGCAGCTTGACGGAGCTATCGAGAAAGTTATGTCGATGAGAGGCGTTTCTTATGAAATGAAGAAGGACAATAGAGGCAGAGCAGAGGTAGGCTTTATCGCTCAAGAGATGAAGCAGGTCGTACCAGAGGTTGTCTACGGAGACAAAGACGGAAATCATGGTATTGATTACGGTAAGCTAACTTCGATTTTGGTAGAGGCAGTTAAGGCTCAACAAACACAGATTGATGAGTTGAAAGCTTT
>CEOA01002251.1_pt1 | contig 18886 bp, 31 predicted proteins | sample 530251 | NCBI WGS metagenome assembly CEOA01 (sample SAMEA2619838, study PRJEB7988) | marine metagenome | biome: marine biome (ENVO:00000447); feature: surface water layer (ENVO:00002042); material: "saline water (ENVO:00002010), including plankton (ENVO:xxxxxxxx)" | depth 5 m
ACAGCCAACGTGGAACCGATCCTTGATGCTTGGGATGCTGCTCCATCGACTTGCAGTTGCACAGATGACTGGATCTTGTGGGTGATGTCTGCCTGAGCAGGCAATGCAGCTGCCAAAGTGATGCCCAATACCAAAAGTGAGCGGTTCATTTGATGCCAGCTTTGGTGTCTTTATTGTCAACAATAGTCGGCTTCTTATTGCCGCCGCCATTGTTCTTACGCTCGATGCCGAACGAGGCCATTGCACCAGTTAACAGCGATGCAACGAACGTATTGTCCATTTTCATCTGAGGGAAGATCCCAAGGTATGAAGCGGTGAGGAGAGCCGCGCTCCATGCAAGCACCAGGGCCTTAACGACATCCGCCATGCAGATGCCTTCCTTTTCGTGCTGCTCTTCTGGGTTGTTTGCCATGACGCAACAGAGCTACCGTTACAGCGTAACTAGGTCAATCCAATGCTTCTAGTTCTGAAACCGCTGGTGATGACGATGTGGCGCTCTAGGGCGTTTAAAGAGCTGATCGTCGCGATGTTAGAGCGGATCGTTACGCGCACCGACAACGATCTGGATGACCTGGCTGTTAAGCACCTGAAGGATCTGCTGTTGCCTGACACGAGGATTGAAAAATAGGTGTCGTCCGGCATCATTCAAGTGACCTTGCTGTTACTGGCCATGGGTCTTGCGCTGCTGCCGTTTTTCCAGTTTTTCCGTGGCACGCCCCACCAGTTGGCTGCAATTAAACAACTTGAAGAGGCAATGCCAGCGGAGTTACTGGAAGAGTACGAGGCCGACTGGTACCAGGCTTGGAAGGAAAGTGGATATGACCAGCAGATCTACATGCCCTACTTTCGGCAGTGGGACAACAAGACCGGAACTGGCTATCGAGAGTGCTTCAGCTCAGCGGCGGCCATGGTGGCAGCGTTTTACAAGAAAGTGCGGACGGATGATGAGTACAACGAAATCCGTGCTCAGTTCGGTGACACAACCTCTATAGATGCACAACTTTTGGCGCTGGGGGCTCTTGGCCTAAAGGCTGAGTTTCGCAAGGACGGTGATGCGGATTTAGTAGAACGAGAGCTTGAGGCTGGTAGGCCAGTATTGGTCGGCTGGTTACACGCCGGGAACATGCTTCTGGGGGAGCCGCCGATGTGCAATGGCCTGGGCTGTGGGCATTGGTCGGTTATCAGCGGTTACGCAGGCAAGAACAGTCGTGATCCTGAGTGGATCATGCAGGATCCAAGGGGTTACCCTGAAATGGAAAAAGGCGGGCATAGTAATCCGCACAGAGGGCGAAACGTTCGCGTCAGGCAGGCTGCGTTCTATCAGCGATGGCAAGCAGAAGGGCCCAGGACTGGTTGGGTCATTCTTGTCAGCGACTAATCGACAAGCATAAAAACGGTGCTTACCATTCTGGAAAGTACATCCTGTAACAATCCAATGGGCTGGGCAGACTGGATGCAGGTGGTTCCCACAACCGAAGAAGCCTTTGAGCTTGAACGTAGTGTTAGGGAAGTCAATAGTTGTACTGATGAAGAAGCGCTGAAAATGCTTTGTTCTGCATTGGTGCGACAAAGCTGGCATCAGTCAAAGCTGCTCAGCCAGGCTGTCGGAAGGATTGGTGAATTAGATGCCAAAATTGCTTGTTGGGATGGCTAAGCTCCGTGGGTAATTCGTCAAAAGGCGAAGGACAAGTCTCTTGCCGCGGGTCAGGAGCAAGGATCGTCAGGCGCGCGAGCCGGATCTAACCCGCAATTTTTCATCCGTAGGCAATAGCAATAAAACCACTGTGCCTTCCAGTCCTCAGAAAAACAGCGCCGCATACCTAAGTATGTGACGCAGTATTGGTCGTCGACGACTTCGATTGTGAGGTCAGTCATGGTTGGGGACTTACACAGGTTGCCTGGCCTGCAGGGAGCACAACTGGCCTGATCGAGCACCTTGCAGTGGAGGACTCAGGAGAGCCGTGGAGGCTGCAGGAAAGAACAGAGCTGATGCCCCAGACCTTAGAAAGGAATGTTTTCGTTGTCGTCTAAATCGTCAACCGTGGCAAACGCCTTGCGCCTTTGCGTATTTTCTCTTTTGGTGTTGTCGGTCATCGGTGGCATCGGTGCCCAGCTACCGCTCTGATCCCACATGCTCAGCCAACAGGTAAAGCCTGTTACCTCAGAAAACTCGTTTTGGCCGGTGTACTTGCGAATGGTGGTTCGTTCCTCTTCTGCCTTGTTTGCCATATCAATCAGATACTGAGCGGCAGCACGGGCATCATCTGGAGTGAACTCCATTGGCATCTTATGAGTTGGATCGTTGTCCTTCTCGGCTTTGGTGTTCTCGACGATGCGGAACTTTGCTTTGAATAATGGACTGGGCATTTCAGGTGTTGTAGAAAAACTTGGTCAGAATTGTGTTGATCGCTTTGGAGGCTGTGACCTGCCGATCAGTCATGTAATGACGCAACTTGTCTGCAAGTTCGTCAGGCAGTCGTGCCGTAAAAACAGCCCGGTTGCGATCAGTGTTCGAGTCAGTCAATTTGCTTCAAGTAAACGTCAAATCCAACCATCCGCGAGAGAACCGCAGCGGCATTTTTGGCTTCTTCTTCGGTAGAAAAAACCTGCGCGCATTGTATGTCATGCGTCCAGATGTCGAAATTCTTTTTTGAGATCTCGATTACCGATGACATCAGGTACTTCTGCTGGAACGGGTTGTAAACAACGAGCCGTTTGCGGGTGACAGCTGAGGATCTGTAAAGCGATCTTAACTGTGTGCGCCATGAGGGTTTGCTCTTTCCAGCGTGCGTATCGTGAGTCAAAGTACAAACGAGAATAGTCTTTGTCGGCAACTTCGCGGAGGTGCTCTATGGCGCATCTGATGTTTTCACTCGGTGAGAGCTTTGATGGTGTCCGCGATGAATTGTGCATGAGCTTGAGACGTGATGTGATTGGCAACGGTAGGACCAGTGATCTCGAACTCCAATCGAAAATCATCAAGCACTTGTGCGGCTTTTTTCTCCGGCAGCTGTTTAATGCTGTCGATGACCTTGTCACGCTCTGACTTCCCGTCGGGTCCTTTTTCAGTGTCCAGCGGTGGGTTGATTAGCGACTTGCGCTTTGTCGTTGCCTTAACAGGTTTAGCAGCCACAGGGGCAGGGGTTGACGGCTCAACGTAATCCTCAAGATCTGCCTCCACATCTGCAGATAAACCGAGAATCGACAGCAGTGCGTAGCGGCGGAAGTAAGTGATCGCTCCGCCAAGAGCAAACATTGCATTGCTGTTACGACCCAGGATCAACGGCAGTCGAGACACGATCGATTCACCACTGACGTGCATCAGGGTCGTTACGAGAATGGTCGTACCGTCTGGGCCAGGCTCAAAGGTTTGCGACTGGATCAGATCATGCTTTGCCAGTGCAGGCAAGACGGTGGAGAGGACAGTTGGCAGATCAGCGAACTGACCGTAATTGCTCTTTGCCGCTTGTTGAATGACGCCGACGTCTGCGTAAAACCCGCAGAGTGCTTTTGCCAACTCGTTTGCCATGAATCGAAAGCGAATGAATAAATGGTTGTCGGGAGGTATCGCGGGACCCCTCCCGCCCTTGCTTTCCCCGCGCAGCTCAGCGGGTGTTGTATGGCTCTCAGCCTGTGGGGACAGGCATCAGGGCTCCCGACGGTAATCAATCCCAGCTGTTGTGGTACTGGGGCTTCATGTCCCAGATGCGAATGCTGCGCTGGTTCTTGCTGTCCCAGATCGATTGAGACGCTCGCTGGGTATGGATCTTGAAACGACGAACGGGTGCAGGGACTTTCTCGCCGTCTTTGTTAAATACCAGAGCTGGGGTACGATCCATCGATGGCATGGCGCGGCCTTCGCCCATTCCATGGTCATTCGAGACGGCTCCGGCGATCTCCTGAACCCAAACGCTGGCTTTGCTCACGCGGGTAACGACGTACCAGTTATTAAGGGTCATGGAGTAACCCCAGGAACAGATCAGGATTTGACCGGGTGTGAACTCTTTAAGTTCTTGAATGGACTGGAGAGAAGTGGCAGTGTTCATGCTTCGTAGACCGTTTCGGCCTCAGGGTTGATAACCAGAATCAGGCCAGAGTTGTAGGCCTCTTCGAGTCGTTTGATCTTGTCCTCCTCGGTGTAGAGCAGGTCATCCCAAATAACCTCGTTGGTCTTGGGATCTTTGGCCTCACAGAAGTGAGCCTTGACCGGTTCGGGCTTGCGGATGTAGTCCTCGGTCCATTCGAGCCAGTCCTTGAGATCCAGGGATTGAGAATTGAAATCCATCGTGGGGTTTGTCGATAGAACTATGGTATACCAGATCAGCCGATTTGTATACCCTCAAATTTTGGGCAGTTGCGGCTGCGGTTTGTTCCAGGCAGGTGGAGCAGGAGGCAGTGACTCCCCTGGCAAAACTGGGCGGGACCGACTGACGAAATACAGATGACCCAATTCGTTTTCGATTGAACGAATCATTTGTCGTGCCCAATCCCTTTGCTGTGGGCTGGCCGGATCCCAGAAGATTGTCCAGAAGTCCTCCAGCTCTTGGTAAAGCTCTGAGATCTGTTGATGCTTTTCGTAGATGGAGAGCATGATTTTCAACCGTGAAAGTACCAACGAGCCTGGGCACAGATGCGGTCATCTGATGTGTCTTCACCAATGCACCAAATGACGTCAGCAATAATTGCTTCGGCCTCGTCAATGGTGGTTCTGCCAAGAAGTTCAAAGGCGTCGAGCTGAAGCGCCAAAGAGCGAGCCCGACCGAGCGGTTGAGTCATGAAATGAAGTGGGGGTTGTTGATATAACTATGGTATACCAAAGTCCGCGGCGCGAACATACCCCTGCGGATTTAATTTTTGCCAAGCCCATCCATCACGACACATTTCGTCGAGTGATCTTCTCGTGCGCCAACCCAAGCGCTCTGCGGCCAACATGGGATCAGCCACAGTTGCAGTTACATCTCCAGCACGACGGCTAACCACTTCATACGGAATCGAAATCCCCGAAGCGGCCTCAAAAGCATGCACCAGCTCAAACACCGAATGGCCTCTGCCGCTGCCAAGGTTGACCTCTAAAAGTTGCGGCGGTTCAGACATCAGCACGTTTAAAGCCGCAAGATGGCCTTCCGCAAGATCCATGACATGGATGTAATCACGGATCCCTGTGCCATCTGCTGTCGGCCAGTCATTGCCGAACACCTGCAGCTGCTCTCTTTCGGCTACGGCAACCTGGCAAATAAACGGAAACAGGTTGTTAGGTATGCCAAGCGGATCTTCACCAATAAGTCCTGACGGGTGTGCGCCCACTGGATTGAAGTAGCGCAGACTTGCGATTCGCCAGCTGTAAGGCCTGCTCTGGTCTAGATCACGCAGAAGCTGTTCAACTGCTGCCTTGCTGCAACCGTATGGATTGATTGGTTGAATCGTTGCTGATTCAGGAATCGGTAGCGTTTTTGGGTGGCCGTAAACGGTTGCACTACTGCTGAACACTATGGTTCGGCAGTTATTGCGATTCATCGCTGCGAGCAATGTCCGTGTACCGGAAAGGTTCACATCCCAGTAACGCAACGGATCGGCAACAGATTCAGCAACGGCTTTCAGCCCGGCGAAATGAATAACACCATCTACAGGGCTGGCAGCTTTGAAGGCTTTTTCAACAGCGTAAGGATCACGTATGTCACCCTTGACCACATGCAACATGGATGACCCGGCCAGCAGCTGAACCCGGCGCAACGATTCAAGACTGCTGTTGTCAAAATTATCGAGTACCACCAGCTCGTGGCCTTGCTCAAGCAGAACAAGACAGGTGTGGCTTCCGATGAAGCCAGCACCTCCTGTAACCAAGATTCGGCTCATTGTTTCTTGGCTTTATCAGCTTGCTGTTTCTTGAAGCGTTTTTCTGCCTCATCTCTCGCAGCACTGAGGCTTGTGCAGTGGTGTGATGCACTCTCCTTGGCCTTTTCGTAATTGTGTTTTGCTAAAACCACTTGATTGCACTGTTCGACAATTTGATCGCGAATCATGTCAAGCGTCATGTTTATGGTTCCGTACCAGCCATCAGAATCGTTGGCGGTCAAAAGCAAAAGGTCTTTATCTCGACTGTCACCTTCTTCAACACATTCGTGCTGAGAGAGCTTTTCAATCATCAAATCAAAAGACATAAGCAGTCCGTTGATCTTGCGAGCCTCACGCATGATCTCGAAACTTAGGCTTCGGACCTCAGTGTGTACCTTTTGGTGTCGGGTCAATATCAACTGATAATTTGTATCAGTTTCCAGAAATCGGTTGAACTCCTGCATCAGTTAAAGGTGGCAAATGGAAATGGAGGCACCAGCGGTTCGATCCCATTGGCGCTTTGCAATGAGATAGACCACCTGTGCATCATCGTCGAACAGCACGCCTGTTAAAGCATCAAGCGTGCTGCGGCAGAGCTTGTCGATGTCGCCCTTGTTGCGGCCGATCGGATACTTGGTCCAGTTACTGCTGGGCTTGCCCTTAGAGGTGAAGTGGCTTTTGGGCTGTACAAACTTGAAAGTGATGTCAAGGGCAACAGCACCTTCAGTGTTCCAGTCAGGCCCAACAGCTTTGGCCGCAGCGTATTTAACGTCAACCCGCCACGGCTTAACGAATTGACTGGATTCGGCACCGAATTGATTTTTGCTGCCCTGCGGGGCTGGGCGCCCGATAACGTCAAACCTTACTTGCATCGGCTGTATCCGTGAATCTGAAGGATGTAGTCGTGGTCAGTTCGGCAAAGCCTAAAAGCTGTGCCTCCTCCTGCAATTTCTTGATTTGGTACTTCGTGTGCTTGCTGTATGACCATCGGCGGGTTTCCACTGGTTTTACGCGAATGGTCCCAAGCTGAAAAGCGCTGTCTTCTGTTTTGTAGTCGTCAACCTTGCCAGTGCAGATAAACCGATCAAAGTGCTCCAGCTTTTCGTCGAGCTGAGACTGCAGGCCGCGTATTTGAGCCTTTAGGGCCATGATTTCTTCAACCAAATCTTGAGCTGTTTGCATCAGGAGATCCAAGCGGGTTTGCGATGTGGCGCTTTGCGCCAGGTAAAAACGGATGGTTTGCTGTTGACCTTGAACTGCATGTATTTCCTGTAGGCAGCGACTGGATCACCTACGACCTTCAGCTCATCTGGCATTGCCTGGTATGGCTCTGTAAAGCCAGCTTCAGGCAGCCAAAACAGCTCGCGGTGGAACTCTCCGAGCTGCTTGTAAGCAGTATGAACACGCCCGTAGCGCCGGAAGTACTCATGACACAGGCTGTACCCGTGCCGCAAAAGCCAAGTGGCGTTTGAACGTGAATCACCTGCCCAAACAGTGCAGGGATGATGTCTGTAGCCACCTCTGTGCAATGCACCGGCCTTGGTGAGCACCTGATGTTGAATGCCATGTCGGTTCAGAGCTGAGACCAGCATCTGCACCGTTTCGACTGGCATTTTCACGATGTGCTTGTCGCACAGGGTGCGAGCTGAAACCCAAGGGCTTTCGTCGGTATAAAAGATGTTCACCGTGAAAGCTCAGCGGGTTGCATGTCGCGGTTCCAGAAGTAGAAGGTGGCCCAAGCCAGCAGCTCTTCGGTGGTGTCGAAGTACCACTCGTCAAAGTTGACACTCACGAAGTGGTAGGTGGTGCCGTCGTTTTCCTTAAGCTTGAGATAGCGGCCTTCGTAGTTAGCCAGAACCTGCTTGATGTACTTAATGGTGCGAACCTTGGGCAGCTTGTCGGGAATCATGAGTTGAACCGGGGTTGGTTGATATAACTATGGTATACCAAAATGCCGTAGCTGTATACCACCTGAAAGAATCAGGCCATGCCCATACGGACCTTGATGAGCTTGCCGATGCGGTTGCGGACCTTGGCAACCTTGCCTTTGGCGGTTGAACAGGCCACCCAATCACCAGAAGCAATGGTGTGAGCGTATTCAGTTTCGAGTTGATCGAGAAGAACCTTGAGGTCGGAGATCTGTTGGTCGATGGTCATTTGGAATGCCTTGGGGTTGGTTGATATAACTATGGTATACCAAAATACTGGATCTGTATACCATCTGAAAGATCAGATTGATTTTTTCATTCGTTGGTCGATCATTCCTGGCTCTGCGTAGATGGGCATGAACTCGATGATCTCGTTGTAGAAATCAACGTTGTTGTAACTGCGAAGCTCATTCAGCAGAAAGCCGTACTCTTCCATTTGGTCGAATTCCTCAAGTTGCTCCTTGTACTCCTCGATGAGGAACTCGCGTTGGGCCGTGGTGAGGAAGGTGGTCATCTGTGCACCGGGGTTGGTTGATATAACTATGGTATACCAAAAACCCTGACTTGTATACCACCTACCAGCGAGGCTTATCTCGTTTCACAATCCGCATACTTTCGACCCGCCATGTTCCGCATTTGTGCAGCCAAAAAGACCACGATTCGTCAGTCCACTTATAGCTGGGTGACGCGAAGCAACCGAACTGCTGCTTGAACTCCTGCTGACACCTATCGCAGTACTCCGGGTCATCGATTCGTAACTGCTTGATCAGCCCGATCACATAGTCAATGGAACTTTGCCGCAGCATCAGAACGGCTCCTTCACCTCAAGATTTACCGAGTATCTGCCCCAAGCATCCTCCCAAGCATTGATGCATTCTCCAGGGTCGGAGCTGATTACTTTTGCCACACCCGGCCCAGACACCAATGTCACGCATCGGTCAATCCAAAGACGTGGATGGTGGTAGTTCATCATGTTCAAATATCCACCAAGTTGCGCTGTTGCGGCTTTGCGTGATTCCACCGCAGCAGCCGTACTGACAGTTTTGAGATCACCCAGGATCGTTTTGCCTTTGTACTGGATCAAAAAGTCAAAGGATCCACCAAGCGAAATGCGCGGATCGCACAGGCGGTATTCAACAGCAATCGGGTTGGTGTTTTGCACCAGCCAGTTATCCAGCAGTGGCTCAATCCACTCCTGATATCGACCAGGGTTGACCTCTGCTTCACCCAGCAGGTGCTGCTCAAGCGCCGCATGGATGGTGGTGCCCCGCAGCGCCCACCCGTCTTCGCCATCACGGGTTTCGTTGATCCGTTTGCGCACGATTGGGCTCATATCGAAAGACAGAACCCCGGTAACGCTGTGCAGAAGCCAGTTGCCTTGATACGAGTACCGATGGATGTCTTCGAAGAACTCGAGGCCTTCGATCTCTTCAAGCATTTGCAAGGTGGTTTACCAAATGACAATACCATGGTAATTTTAGGAAGTAATTCAACACCATGACAAACTTTGCCAAACTTTGAAAAGGGTCAACCACTGGTGGTCAGGGTGGTTTTGCCGCCTTCCATAGGCGATTTACTAATTGAAACAAAGCCGGAAACCCTGGCTATGCCACACTTTGCGGCCTGTCTGATCGAAGCCGCAATCACCCAAGGGGTTTACATCGGCGCGCAAAGCCAAATAATGGGAGAACCAGCCGCCCGCCAGGGCTCTATAAATAGTGATACTAAGAAAACTAATACTAAAAACCATATAAATAAAGACTTAGAAAGGCATGCAGAACTGATTCGTGAGTTCTGGAAGCTGAAGAAAGGCAGCCGCGGTCCAACCGCCTGGACGCTGCTTATGAATGAGCTGCTGAAGCTCTTGAAGCGGCATGGACATGGTGTGGTCGAGCAACAGCTGCAGCTGGCCATCAATGGCAAATGGGCCAGCGTGTCCTGTACCCGCTACGAGCAGTTCAAACCAGGCGCCAAGGGTGATTCACCACAAGAGCAGGTCAAGCACCCTGCAGGGCGGGTTTTCACCGCTAAGGGTGGCTTCAGCGATGCGACGGCTGGAGGGCTCGTGCCATGAGCCAAACGGCCATCTGTCTGGAAACGAAAAACGTTTACCGACTTGAGGACCTACTGCGGCAACACCCAGAAGACGAGCTGATTAAAAAGTTCAGCGGTAAAAAATTCGGATGCGTTCAATGCATGAAAGAAAGAGATAAGGAAAAGCATGGTGTTTCGCGCCCGATCGAGCAAATACTGTCAGAAATCGACGTCAGCCAGATTCCGCCGGAAAAACATTTTCGGCGTTCTACGTCTTACACACGCAACGATCAATATATTGATTCGCAGTGCTGTTTTACGCATGTGCCGGGAGCGGCTGTTAATACAAAATGCGCTAGCACAGAATCACGTCATGACGAATACTGCACTGAACTTGCCAAAGGCAAGCGTAATCTTATCCCAACACTTGACATTAAAATTCCAAACCTCTTTTCAGTGGTTATGGCCCGATACATCAAGAATCCAAGCTTTCGTGAACCGGATATAGCTTTTTGCATTGCAGAATCACCAGAATTACATAAACAGCTCACAGGTGAGGTTGATAGAGGAGAGCTAAGAGTCCTTGACTTCGACGGATACAAAGGCCACCTTGCGGTTGAAGTGCAAATGTCACCAATAAAACTCGACGAATTCAAGCAACGAACAAGAGACCATTTGAAGCACTTCCAAAACGTTATTTGGATTTTTCACAAAAGTTTTCTCGGCAACGTGATGGCCGTTCGTGCCTATCTTGAAGAAAAAGAAATCGATGCTCACGTCATTGTTGATAAGGGCGGCGGCCTTTTCAAAATCGAGCTGCAAACGTACAAGAAACGCGGAAAGCAAAAACCCCAAAAAAGGCGCGATTTTTGTCCACAAGCTTTGAAGCGAAAATGCAAGCAGGTTAGACGCACCGAACCAGAGCAAGAAGCGGTTTATAAATGGGCATTAGCGCACCTAAAAAGAGGGTATAAAATGGATCAGTTATTCAACCCCCGCTATTGGAAAGATGCAGAAGGCTTTTGATGTCGGTTCGATACGAAAGATTTTGCACCACGGAGTCAGCAAAGGTTATTGGTCTGTGGATGACCTAGATGCCATGCCAGAAAGCTGGAAGCTGAATACACTGGTCGACCCTGATGTTTTTCCTAAGGGCTATATTGGTGTGCAGCATCAGAATCTGTTAAGGGATTACCACCCAGAAAAACCCGCAGCTGCACCCGATCCGCGCGATTTTGCCACCACGCCTGTTCAGTCCAAAGACATCACGGATGACCCTTTCTAAACCAGCCGCTAAAAAGCCTGTAAAGTGCTACTTTTCTGAATCAGAAAAAAGCAAGATTAACGAAATCGCAGCCGCTGAAAACAAAAGCATCAGCAGCTATATTCGCGAAACAGTTTTGTACTCGAGGCCGAAAAAAGGCAAAACTGTTTACAGTGATGCCGTCGAAGCCGCCTGTCGCTGCTACAGCGGCATTCCAAGAATCCACATGGAAGCCATTGTTTCTGCTGTAATCGTTTCAATTCATGACTCAACCCAACCAACCGACTGACGAATCATTTCTGTTTGAGCTGGTGGATCTGCTCGAATGTCGTGCAATTGCCAGATACGAATCTGAAATACAGTTCGATTACGACCAAGCTTGTGATCCAAAACCAGGCACAACCTTTGATATTGACTAGCCTGCTACCATTTCAAAAAACAGATAGCTGTGCTGGAAATCGAAACCCGCGAAATGGACATCAGCACCATTTCAACGTACGCGAAAAACTCCAGAACCCATCCAGAAAGCCAAATTAAAAGCCTTGCTGCAGCTATCGAGCGCTTTGGCTTTACCCAGCCAATCATCGTCAACGATAAAAATACGATCCTTGCCGGGCACGGTCGATTTGAGGCAGCACGCCGTTTGGGCCTGAAGTCTGTCCCTGTCCGCGTTGTATCTGGCCTTTCAGCAGCAGAACAGAAGGCATATGTTATCGCTGACAACAAAATTGCTGAGCAGTCCGACTGGCACTACGAAAACCTGGCAAACGAAATCAGCTCGATCAGCGACTTCGATTTCGGTGAAGACCTCAACTCACTGCTGAATTACAACACCTTCGTAACGACAAAAATCGAGCAGGTGCCGATCGACCAGTTAAAGCCGCACCCTGAAAACTACAAGACCCACCCAGAAGCCCAGCTTGAGCATCTGAAAAAGTCGATTCAGGAGCACGGCATCTATCGCAACATAATCATTGCCGCTGATGGCACGATCCTTGCTGGGCACGGGGTTGTTGAAGCAGCAACATCTCTTGGCCTAGCCTCCATTCCATGCCTCCGCACCAGCCTCAAAGCCAATGATGTCAAGGCATTGAAGTTGCTGACGGCTGATAACGAGATTTCGCACATTGGAGATGCCAACGCGCGTGAGCTAACAGACGTGCTGAAAAAGATACTGATCGATGATGACTTGCTAGGCACCGGATACGACCAACAAAAACTCGAGGCATTGTTAATGGTGTCTCGCTCGAAGGACGAACTGAAGCAGCTGGACGATGAAGATTGGGACAACAGTCTGGACTTCAGTCCGATGGATCAGCCGATCAAGTGCGTCGTCAGCTTTGAAAACGAAAAAGATCGTGCCGATTTTTTCAGAACACTAGGCGTCAGCCACACTGACAAAACCAAAAAACTCTGGTGGCCTGTAAAAGAAAGAACAAAGGTTGCAGACAAGCTTTATATTGAAGATTCAGATCAGCCGTTTTAATGTCGCAGTCATTTTTTGACATTCGAGGTAGAGATGCTTTATATGCCATTCCGCCTGACACAGATCCTGTAGCTTGGGATGACTACATTTCTGATCAGCACTCAGCTGAGCAGTTTGACAATACGCCGAGCGCGCCACTACAAATTGATTTTGAGCTAAACGGTTCCTGCAATATGGCTTGCCCATTTTGCATACATGGCAGCGGAGAGGGGCGTGTCGCAGAGCTTGACTTTGACACCTACGCAAGGCTGATCGATGAAGCGGCCAAGATCGGCACCAAGTCAATCAAGCTGAACTACATTAATGAGCCACTGCTTAGACGTGATCTTGAAAAAGCAGTTTCCTATGCCAAATCCAAAGGCATACTGAACATTTATTTTGTTACCAACGGAGCTCTGCTTTTTCCGGCACGACGTAAATCCTTGCTCGCATCTGGGGCAACCAAAATCTTCGTGTCGATTGATGCCGCTACGCCCGAGACCTACAACAAGCAACGACGCAATGGTGCGTTTGAAACCATTGTCGAAAATGTTAAAGCCCTGGTGGAAGAACGCAACGCGCTAGGTCAAAAGTTTCCCATCGTTCGAGTTTCGTTTCTGAAAAATCAGCTCAATATTCACGAGGCAGATCAGTTTTACGATTACTGGAAAGACATCGTGGACGTGGTTACGTTTCAAACCATGAACGAGGTTCCTGGTCACAAAACAGGGCTCACGCTTGAAGACACCAAAGAACCATTGCCGTGCAGTTTCCCCAATAAGCAGCTTGTAGTTGATTCCGAGGGCGACATTTTGCCCTGCTGTAAGCTCTACGGCAAAAGTCTGGCCTTGGGTAACATCAGTTCAATGTCGCTTGAAGAGGCTTGGAGTTCGGACAAAATGGTGGCCTTACGCCATGCCCATAGCTCCGGCACATGGCAAGACAATTCTGTCTGTCGTAAATGCTTGCTTAATCAGTAATGCGTACGCGCTACCCGATTTATATCCCGTCGCATGGCAGGTATGAGTCAATGCTTACGCCGCCACTTTTCAAAAAGTACGGCGTACCCTTTTACCTGGTTGTCGATGAAACGCAATGGGACAAGTATTGCCAAGCAGGCTACGAAGAGCACCTGCTGAAGCTTCCGTTCCTGAATAACGGCACCTCGTTTCCGCCGCGCGTTTTTATAACTGAACATTCCAGAGCAAACGGTGACAAGCGACATTGGCAGATCGACGACAACATCAGATCGTTCAAATACTTTAACGGTAAAGCCAGGGTCCCTACAGATCCTGGCCTAGCCCTGCGGATCGTAGAAAACTTCTGTGATCGTTGGTTAAACGTTGGTGTTTACGGTCCAAACTACAACTGCTTCAATATCCCAGGCACCGTCAAAAAGCCCTATCGAAAAAACACCCACATTTACTCCTGCATGTGCATGCTGAATTCGCTTCCGTTTACTTGGCGTGGTCCTTGGAATGAAGACGTAGATCTATGTCTGCAAACATTGGCGCACAAATATTGCACCATCGCCTGTAACTTTATGGGCGCAGAAAAAATGGCAACGATGACCGTCAAAGGCGGCAACAGTGACGCTTACCAAAACCTAGATTCAAGAGCTTATGGCTCAAGAACCCTGCAACAAAGGTGGCCTGGCATCGTTGAACTTAAAAACAAATACGGTCGTCCACACTTTCACATCAAAAACAACTGGCAAATGTTCAAGGACATCCCACTTGTAAAAGATCCAGATTACCAGCCAGAATCATTTAAGCTCAAGCAGGTAACGATCGGCTGAGAGATGGGTAAGCGGGTCACCTTAAAGGAAAAAGAATGGAGAATCGCTCGTATGGCGGCGCTGAAAGCGCGCAACGTGCCGAACTCGGAATGTGTGGCTTATGCCGCACGTGAGTGGGGGTTGGACCGACGACAGGCTTACAAGTACATAGAGTGGGCAAACGAAGTCACAGCCAAGGACTGGGACATCGATCGGCGTCAGTTCACAGCCGACCTGATGGCACAGCTTGCAACACTTGCTCAAGAGGCCAGAAAGGCGAGCCAATACAGTGCCGCGCTGGGCTGCATCAATACAATGGCCAAGATGGCAAAAATCGTGAAATGACACTGCAGCTGAGATCAACCGACGACGGTCAAGGCTATGAGGTGTGTCTTACGGAAGATGGAATTACAGAGTGCACCTTTGTATCGTCAATGCACCTGGTTGACGAAAAAGAAACACAATTACGCAATGCCATAAAGAGACAAGCCTTTAATTCTTTTATCGAAAGAAAAGCAGAAGACAGATGAATCCGTTACAGCTCAAAGGCAAAAGAGGGCTGAACTTTTTCTACCATTTGCTTTGCCAAGCAGGCTTTAACGAATCAGAAAAAATATGCCGCACTGCCCACCACACGATGCAGCTGCTGGGTACAAATGGAAAGTCAGGGCTGAAGGCTGATCCGGCTTTGCTGGAAATTGAAAAAAGGTGGTACAAAAGCTTGCCAGATAACCCGGACTATTCTGTGTACGCAGAGCCCATTTATTTAGCTGATACGTGGTGCTGCTGGGACTTTTATGCACGTCAGTATTTGTCCGACTTGTTTTTGACCGATAAATGCTGCGAATCTGGACTGCAAACGCTGATCGGTAGTGGTGCGATCATTGACGTAGGCAACGGGCTTGGATTTGCAACGGCAGCACTGAAGCATCTGTTTCCGATGCGTCGTGTTATCGGTACTAATTTGCCAGGCACTGCACAGTGGCAAATTAACCAGATCATGTCGGCCAGATACGACTATGAGCTTATGTCAAACGATCAGTTGCTCGAAGAGCGACCACGGACAGCAATGATTTTTGCATCAGAGTATTTTGAGCATTTTGAAGCCCCGATCAGTCATTTCAATGAGCTGCAATCGCTTGAACCCAACGTATGGGTAACAGCAAATTCATTTGGCGCAAAATCCCCAGGGCACTTTGACTTTTACCAATCTGATGGTGGTATTGTCGAGGCCAAAAAGATGGGCAGACTGTTCGGCAAAAACGCAAGAGAACTAGGTTACAGCGCTAAAGACACTAAATTGTGGAACAACCGCCCCTCGGTGTGGGTTAGATGAGCATACTTGCGGCCATACCCTCAGGATCAATCACGCTGGATGAAGAAGGTACTGATTGCTTCCGCCAAGAAGACTTTGCCGAGGTGGTCAACGTACTGGAAAACAATCTGACCGAACCGCAGCGTCAAGTTTATGAAGCTGAAGAACGATTCAAGTTGCTGTGCAGTGGTCGACGTTTTGGCAAAACCTACCTATGCATCACACGTTTGCTGAACTGGGCGCTTGAAAAGCCAGAAAGCCTGAACTGGTATGTCACGGCCAATTACCGGATGGCGAAACAAATTGCATGGCGGCAACTGAAAAACATGGCCCCACGGGATCTAGTGGTAAAGCAAAACGAATCCGACCTCAGCATTGAGTTCATAAATGGCGCACAGATCGCATTACGGGGTGCTGATAATGAAGACTCGCTTCGTGGTGTGAGCCTCAGTGCTCTTGTGGTTGACGAGGCTGCTTATGTCAAACAGTCCGCGTGGGAAATGGTCTTGCGGCCTGCCCTGTCTGACCAAGGCGGTCCTGCATGGTTTATCACCACACCAGCTGGCCTGAACTGGTTTCACGATTTATGGGAACAAGCGCAGGATCAAAACGATTGGCGAACGTTTTCGTTCACGACCGTTCAGGGTGGGAACGTACCTGCGGCAGAGGTTGAAGCAGCCAAGCGAACGCTGGATGAGCGAACGTTTCGTCAAGAGTACCTTGCCAGCTTTGAAACGTTATCCGGCAGGGTTTACCCAGGCTTTACCGATGAAAACATCAGCGATGAAGTCAAGGACACAGGCGATGCCATCTTTTGGGGCACTGACTTCAACGTCAGCATCATGGCTGGTGTTCTTGGCAGCCGAGTGGGTGACACGTTGCATATCTGGGATGAGCTGGCAGTACAGCAGTCCAATACGGATGAAGTGTGCGCCATGCTCAAGCAACGCTTCCCAGACCGAAAAATCATTGCTTACCCAGACCCAACAGGATCAGCCAGAAAAACTTCATCGGCTGGCCGAACGGATCACGACATCATCAGACGATTCGGGTTTGGCTGCGTCAGCCCTAGGGCTCCGTGGGCCGTTAAAGACAAGATCAATGCAACCAACTGGATGATCCGCACAGCGGAAGGTCAAATGCGTCTGTTTATTCACCCGCGTTGCAAGCACACCATCAAGGCCTTGAAGAACGTCACGTACAAACAAGGCGCTGAAGACTATGTAATCGACAAATCGGCCAACATCGAGCACTGGACTGACGGACTCGGGTATCTGATCCTCAGCGAGTTCAACCCACTGCACGAACGAGCTGGACGGGGCACTGGCATCAGGCTTTACTAAACTGATTGCGATGGGCGGGTTTTAGCTGTGTATTCAGGCTTTTCTGGTCGCCAACGTGTTGGCAATGTGACCACCGTTGAAAGCCCAAACACGGCTTACATCAACATGGAGCCGCACTGGCTTTTGATCGAAGCACTGTTACAAGGCACATACGGTGTAAGAAAAAAGCACAGAACATATTTGCCGCAGGAGCCAAGAGAACTCGATGAGTCATACGACAACAGACTGATGCGCTCAACGCTGGCGCCTTACTACGTCAGGCTGGAGCGAATGTTGGCGGGCATGCTGACTCGCAAACCAGTTCGTCTTGAAGATGTAAGCGATGTCGTCACTGAACAGCTGTTCGACGTTGACCTGCAAGGCAATGACCTGAACGTATGGACTTACGAAACAGCCCGTAAGTGCATTCGTTATGGGCACGTTGGCGTTCTTGTCGATGCACCGAAGGCTGGTGAAAATGGCCGCCCGTATTGGACCCAATACACACCACGCGACATTCTGGGTTGGCGAAGCGAAGTCAAGGATGGGAAGCAACAGCTAACTCAGTTGCGACTGATGGAACAAATAACTGTTCCTGATGGTTTATACGGTGAAAAGCAAGTGCAACAGGTGCGGGTGCTCACCCCAGGTGCATTTGAGATTCATCAAAAAGACAAAAAAGGCGACTTTGTTCTGATCGATGAAGGAAGCACAAGCCTTTCGGACATTCCGTTTGCTGTTGCTTACTCCAACCGCGTCGGTGTGCTGGAATCGCGACCACCTTTGGCAGACATTGCGGAGCTGAATCTAAAGGCGTATCAGGTGCAATCTGATCTGGACAATCAGCTGCACATCAGCGCCGTGCCGATGCTGGCCATCTACGGGTTCCCGCAGTCAGCAGAAGAGATCAGCGCAGGCCCAGGCGAAGCGATGGCGCTTCCTTCAGAAAGTCGAGCCGAGTACATCGAGCCGGGCGGCAACAGCTACAACGCACAGTTTCAGCGCCTTGATCAGATCGCCAGTCAGATCAACGAGCTAGGCCTGGCCGCTGTGCTGGGTCAAAAGCTCAGCGCAGAGACAGCAGAGGCCAAGCGCATCGATCGCAGCCAGGGCGACAGCACGATGATGGTGATTGCTCAGCAGATGCAAGACCTGATCGATAATTGCTTGGGCTTTCACGCGCAGTACATGCAGCAGACACAAGCAGGCAGCAGTTTCATCAACCGCGACTTCCTGGGCCAGCGCCTTGAGCCTCAAGAAATACAGGCACTGTTACAGCTCTACAGCGCAGGCACCATCACGCAAGAAACTTTGCTCAATCAGCTTTCTGCTGGTGAGGTTCTTGGCGATGAGTTCAATGTTGAAGAAGAGATCGAGGCAACGCAGACTGGCGGCATGATTGAAATGCAACAGCCCGAACCTGCGCCTAAGCCTGAAACAGAAGGCACAATGCCAGAAGCAGAGCCGGAGGCTGAAGATGAGTTGGCTAGATAACCTTCGCAAACGCAGACCAGAGGATCCGACCAACCGGCTGCTGTTTTTTTCAAAGCAGGAGCTGGCAGAACAAACCTATGCAGTCATCAGGATCACCTGGTACCTACATGGCAAAATCACGGCAGTGTCAGAAACTGCGATCGGCTTATACGATCAAGATGTCATAGCGGAATTTTCAGATCTCGTCGGTAACGCGCTGCGTGCTGGATGTGACGTCTCAGTGGCTTGTATCGACGATCCGCAGTACTTGGGCATCTATGACTCATGAGCGAACTGCGTGAGGTGTTTCGCAACGCCATCGATTTAAACCGCTATAGCAATAGTGTGTCGCGCCGTTTGATCCGTGCATATAACGACGCTGTACTGGACGCTGTTGATCAGCTTCGTGGGATTGATGAGCTTGCGGCTCCTGTTAAAGCTGCACGGCTTCGGGCCATTCTCGCGCAACTGAACGA
>CEOA01001151.1_pt1 | contig 18644 bp, 22 predicted proteins | sample 530251 | NCBI WGS metagenome assembly CEOA01 (sample SAMEA2619838, study PRJEB7988) | marine metagenome | biome: marine biome (ENVO:00000447); feature: surface water layer (ENVO:00002042); material: "saline water (ENVO:00002010), including plankton (ENVO:xxxxxxxx)" | depth 5 m
GGTTGTATTTGGTTGTAATAGTGGTGTTGAAACAGGGCCAGATAAGTCAGGCTCTCAATATAATGGTGAAGCATACTCACCAATGAACTTAAATATAAAGGATAAAAAATGAGTAACAAATTAAAGGTTGTGCCTTTGAGCATTGTTAGTGTCTTTGATTTATTTAAAGAGGCATGGGACAGTGTGATGACTATACAGAATTCTCCGTTACGTCACATTCAAAGGCTTGATCCAATGGCTGCACATGCAGTCTTTCAAATACTGGCATACATGTGGAGTGCAATCTTTGCATTGTGGATAGGTAACATGTTCTGGTTTGCAATCAGTGGGATGGGCCACTCTCTACTAATCGGAGGTATATTTATTACCGCAATGGTTTACAAAGAGGCTGAGAAAAAATCTAAAATAGATCCTACCGATAATGTAACCAGTAGTAGGATGTTTGGAGGTGAGCATGAATAAGATTTTAAACATGATACCTGAGTTCTGTTTATCTCATTGGTTGCTAAGGATACCTTTGGCCATTGTATTTATACAACAAGGTTTGTCTAAGTTGCCTATAAGTATTGATGATGCTGAGGCATTTGAACTACCATATATAGTGTGGTGGTTTGCAGCTTATGGTGAGCTTGGTGCAGGTATAGGATTAATAATAGGTGGGTTGATATCTTTTACTTATTTACATCTAGATCACCCTTGGGTAGAGGATATCGTTACAAGGTTTAGTGGTTTAGTTATCTGCTGCATAATGACAGGTGTGATATGGGTGGGTGAACCTGATAGTCTGTTAGATGTTTTACTGTACGATAACTTACATGTATTACTATGGGTTGGTGGTTTGTTCTTCGCACTTAGGGGTAGAAAGGTATGATGAGAAGAATTAAATTAGTGGAGTGTGACAAGTGTAAAAAACCCTTTGATACAAGTAAACATACATCTTGTCCTAGTTGTAAGGAGAAAAATAAATGATTATGGTAACAATGATGGATTATATGGGCAGTGATGTTACTGTCGTTAACTCTGCCAGAGTCAGCTTTGGTAAAAAAATTCCACGGGGTAGGATTTATTTAACAGAGAAAGATGAAAATCTAATTAAATATTTAGCAAAACATAAACACATGTCACCCTTTGGTCACTGTTTTGCTACCTTTCATGTCAAAGCTCCCATCTTTGTAGCTAGACAGTTAGTCAAGCACAAGTTCTTACGCTGGAATGAAATCAGTCGTAGGTATGTAGATGAAGAGCCTGAGTTTTATGAGCCTAAGACATGGCGAGGACGTTCTAAAGATAAGAAGCAAGGAAGTGATGGTGTTGTATACCCCAAAGCAGAGACAGACTTCATTGGTTATACCTCTCTCAGAGTCTATAAAGAACTTCTTGAAGAGGGAGTAGCACCAGAGCAAGCACGTATGGTACTGCCCCAAAATACTATGACTGAGTGGTACTGGTCAGGTAGTCTTGATGCCTTTGCTGATATGTGTAACCTACGTTGTGCCAGTGATACACAATATGAAACACGATTAGTTGCTAGAAGTATTGGAGATCAAATGAAAAGATTATTTCCTGTGTCATGGCCAGAGCTTGTAAAAGTTAATGGTTATCAAAAAGAAAAACTAGAAGATATTAACAAGTGGGAAGATGCAAACCCTGTAAATCAAGCATGGTATGATGGAGATGGGGGAGAGTTGTTTGAATAAACTATGGCACTATGTAAAAGGAGAACATGATGAATAAAGAATTTAACTTTGGAACAGAGCCTTATAAACTAAGACGTTCTAATAGTATCATTACAAGTGTAGAATCTTCAGAAGCAGTAGATACAACAAAACTTGAGCAGCTTGTATATGATACTATAAAAAGCTTTGGTAGTAGTGGTTGTATAGCGGATGATATACTAGCCTTACATCCTTTTTATCCTTACAGTTCCATAACTGCTAGATTCTCAGCACTAGAGAGGAAAGGTTACATAGTAAGACTTGGCGATAAAAGGAAAGGTAAATCTGGCAGGAACCAATCTGTTATGACAATAGTGGAAAAGAATGATGAATAAAGATGAAGTAGAAGGTAGAAAATGAAATATACATTAGATACCCCAATAAAAAAGATACGTCCCATGACTAAAGAAGAAAGACAGAGGGCTAAAGAAAGAGAGGCTTGTAATACTGTTGGATTTAATCTATGTGTAAGTTGTGGATGTCCTACACCCAATACGTGGTGTGAGTTTTGTTTGGAGGAAGAGTGACTATGGCAGAAGGTGATACACCACACTTAGCTTGTCCCTTTGAAGATTGTGGGTCAAGTGATGCATTTAATTGGAACGATGATGGCTATGGCTACTGTCACAGTTGTGGTAACTCTTACCCAAGTAAAGAGCCTACCTTCGATTGGGCAGCAGAACAATACCCAGTAAAAAGGAGAGTTAATATAATGGATGTACCTATTAAGAGTATGACGTATGAAGATATACGTGGTATTAAACCTGAGGTTTGTCAGTTGTATCAGATACAGCTACAGTTGGGAGAGGGTGGTAAGCCTGTCAGATACGCATACAAATACCCACATACCACTAAGTATAGATCCTATGATGATAAGAAAAAGACTTGGCAAAAAGATGTGGGTGCAGGTATGGCTCACTTGTTTGGCCCAGAATTTAATTCAGGCACTAGCCAACGGTTGTATCTTACAGAGGGTGAGTTTGATGCAGCCAGTTTATATCAGATACTAGGTGAAAAGTTTCCGGTTAAATCTATACCAAGTGCTGCAATCAGTAATAAATTCTTGCAACAAAACCTAGACTATCTTAACTCATTTCCTATGGTGATCTATGCAGGTGAGTTAGATGCAGCAGGTAGATCAGCAGCAGATAAACTTTACTCTGTTATTCCTGAGAAGTTTTTCTACGTCCCTATGACAAAGCACAAAGATGCTAATGATTTCTTAACTGCAGGGGATGGTGAAGAGTTGATGTGGGCTGCACGTAAACCACAGAAATATTCACCTGATAACTTTTTTATATCTGATGAAGATGTAGATGTAGCAATACGTACAGAGAACCCTTACTCTTATGTGCCTACTGGTCACAGTGGTATTGATGATAAGATACGTGGATTAGTTAAGGGTGGCCTTACGTTTATCAAAGCACCCCGTGGCACTGGCAAGACTGAGGTAATAAGGTACTTTGAAAATGGATTGCTTCGTACACCTGAGACACGTATAGCTCTTTTGCACATGGAAGAAATGAAATCTACCACCTATCGTGCGATGGCAACTTATCATCTAGGCTGCAATGTACGCACTAATCTTGATGCCCATAACAATAACATAAGTCTTGATCAGGTGGTAGAGGCTGCACAGATAGCTGCTGACACAGAAAATAATCGTACAATAATCTTTGAGATGAGGAGCCATGATGACCCGCTTAAACTTCTTGATCACACTAGGACTGCTGCTACTGTCTTTGGTGCTGACTATATATTCGTAGACCATGTACAACGTCTTGCATATCTATCTAGCACAGGTGTTGATGGTGCTACCAGTACGCTGACTACACTAGGCTCACGTATGGCACAGTTAGCCAAGGAGTTAGATATTGGTGTGATCTTTATATCACAGGTTAATGATGATGGTAGAACAAAGTATGCTGCGTCCCTTGAAGAAGAAGCAATCATATGCTTAAAGATAGACAGAGATGTTGAATCAGAGGATGAGATAATTCAGAATACAACTAACTTTATGGTTGACAAGAACAGACCGTTTGCTAAATTAGGGCATGCAGGGTCACTATACTATGATCCTATCACCACTATCCTGACTGAGGATGCACCGTATAGACAGAAAGGAGATATAGCTGCATGATATTATTTGATATTGAGACTGATGGTTTACTAGAGGATGTGACAAAGATACACTGTTTATCATACACTCGTGATGGATCAGAGGTTAAGACTACTAATGACTATGACTACATGCGTAGGATACTACGTAGGGAAGATGGTTTAATTGGTCACAATATTATCCGCTATGACATACCAGTTCTTGAGAAGATACTTGGTATCAAGATCAAGGCTCAACTGTTTGACACTCTACCTATGTCATGGGTAATAAACTTTGACAGGTCACGTCATGGTCTTGAATACTTTGGTGATGACTATGGTATACCTAAGCCAGAGATTAATGACTGGAGAAACCTAACACTAGAGGAATACACACATCGTTGTGAACAGGATGTAAAAATAAACTGGATCTTGTGGCAAGATTTACTGAAGAAGTTTATGTTCCTCTACAAAGATAACAAGGTAGAGTTGGATAGGTTCTTTCGTTATCTGTCGTTCAAGATGGACTGTGCCAGAGAAGCAGAGATGCAAGGTTGGAAGTTAGATGTTGCTAAAGCTAACAGTTGCATCTCACAACTTAAATCATTGCAGGAACAAAAAATAGAAGAGCTTATTGATGTTATGCCTATGCGTAAGGTTATGTCTGAGAAGTCTAAGCCTAAAGTTATGCACAAGAAAGATGGTTCATTATCATCTCATGGTAAGCGTTGGTTAGATCTTTTATCTGATAATGATTTACCTAAAAACTTCGAGGGTGTTGTGTCTGTGGTTAAGGGTGTTGAACCTGCTAATCCTAGTTCACCTGAGCAGGTAAAGAACTGGCTGTTCTCTCTTGGTTGGGAGCCATGTTACTATAAGTTTGATGGTGATAGGGGTATACCACAAGTAAGAAAGAATGGGGAGCTTACACCTTCTGTATTACTTCTTGCAGAGAAAGAACCAGTTGTTAAAGTTCTTGAGGGCTTAACCGTAATACAACATAGGTTAAGTATCTTTGAGGCTTTTATAGAATGTGAACGTGATGGGTATGTCAAGGCAGAGATCAGTGGTCTTACCAATACACTACGCTTCAAACACAACAAACCTTTGGTCAACTTGCCAGGAGTAGATAAACCTTGGGGTAAAGAAATACGTGGTTGTCTTGTTGCACCTCAAGGTTATTTATTATGTGGTGCTGATATGACTTCACTAGAGGATACTTGCAAGCGCCACTACATGCATCCTTACGATCCAGATTATGTTGCAGAAATGTCACGACCAGGATTTGATCCACATTTAGACTTGGCAAAGCACGCAGGTTATGCTAACGAGGAGCAGATAGAAAAGTATAATAGGGGTGAGATGCCTGAGCTAAAAGAGTTACGTAAAAACTTTAAGGTAGTTAACTACTCTGCTACTTATGGTATTGGTGCTAGTAAACTATCAAGAGAAACAGGTATGTCTCAGGCAGATGCACAAACTCTCTTAGACGCATACTGGGATCGTAACTGGTCAGTCAAACAGTTCGCAGAAGACCAAAAGATTAGATCTATTGGTGGTGATATGTGGGTACAAAATCCAGTTAGCAAGTTCTGGCATAGCCTACGATATGAAAAGGATGCTTTCTCTACTATTAACCAAAGCACAGGCGCATACTGTTTTGATAAATGGGTTGCTTATTATCGTGGTGCTAGACCCAATATCGTAGGGCAGTTTCATGATGAATCAATCAACGTAATCAGAAAAGGAGAGGAGAATATACATACAAATTATCTTCAGTCAGCTATTGACAAACTAAACAAAAATCTTAAATTAAATGTTACATTAGGTATTGACATACAATACGGTAACAACTACAGTGAGATACACTAAGAAGGAGAACTAAATGGCTAAACCAAGAAAAGTAACTGTAAGCGGAATTGCAGAATGGGCAAAAGTATTCCCACAGAATCGTGACATGGAAGGTTATGGTGGTAGATATCGACAGTGGGATGGCTGCTGTACTATTGATCTTATTTTAGATGATGATAGTATAGAGAGGCTTATGGCTGCTGGATGTAGTAAGAAACCTAAACCTGATCTAGAGGGAAGAGGCCAACGAATTAAATTTGAGCGTAGGTATGACACTGGAAATGAGTGGTCATCTGGTCCACCAGTTGTTACAAAATTAGATGGTAGCCCTTGGTCACTAGAGGATGATGGTCTAATTGGTAACGGATCTATGGTTGAAGTAGATATAACCATTTATGACACTCAGTATGACGTATCAGGTCAACGCTTAGATAGGGTGATGGTAACAGACCATGTGCAATATAACATCACTCCACAGGCCACACAGAAGCCTGAACTAAAAACAGTATCAGCCACTCAAGAACAAGTACTGTTTTAAACTGAAGGGGTGGGTGTCCTCCGCATCGTACTTCCATAACACTCACCCCTCATTTTTTGGAGATAACATGAAAACAATAGACACACTTGTAGATGATATGTATACTGTCATAGAAGGTAAAGGTCTTTGGTCTAATATCTTAGCTAAAAATATGGGAGATAATATATCTGCCTTATCTACCAAGAGATTCTCACATCCACCTGAGCCTAGAAGCTATCTTGGTTTGTCTGCTTTAGGTACACCCTGTAAACGTAAACTTTGGTTTAAGGTTAATTGCAAAGATAAAGGAGAACCATTACGTGCTAACACCTTGTTTAAATTTTTCTATGGGGATGTCATAGAAGAGTTAGCCCTAACAATAGCAAAACAGACAGGACACTCTGTTGTAGGTGAGCAAGATAGATTAGATGTTCATGGCATCAAAGGACATAGAGATGCAGTGATTGATGGTATGACTATTGATGTAAAGTCTTGTAGTCCTAACGCATTCAAAAAGTTTAAGGAAGGGACTCTGAGAGATGATGATCCGTTTGGTTATATATCACAACTATCATCTTACGTGTATGCAGGAAAAGATGATGATCTAGTTACTAACAAAACTCATGGTGGTTTTCTTGCAATAGATAAAGTTAACGGCAGTATTTGCTTAGATGTACATGACTTTACAGAGGAGTTAAAAAACAAAAAGAAAGAAGTAGAGCATATAAAATCTATGATCAAGGGTAAGATACCTGAAGATAGGATACCACCTGTAGCTCAGAGCAAGACCAGTCCCAATATGAAGTTGTCTATGCCGTGTAGTTATTGTGACTTTAAGAAAAGGTGTTGGCCCAATCTCAGAACTTTTATTTATAAGACTGGCCCTGTGTTCTTAACTCATGTAGAATATGAGCCTAACGTGCCAGAAATAAAAGATGACTCGTAGTGGTAAAGCAAAAGGTAGGCTTGGTCAAAACGAGATAAGAGATAAGTTGCTTGAAACATTTCCTGAGTTTGAACCAGATGATATCAAGGGGTGCATAATGGGTGATACTGGCGAAGATATACAATTCTCACCTGCTGCTAGAAAAAAACTACCTTTATCAATAGAAGTAAAAAGAAGAAAGTCAGGGATGCAAACAGCGTACAAATATATAGAACAAGCGTCCTCTCATGGTAAAGGAGAACCAGTTGTTTGTTATAGATCAGATCGTAAACCTTGGATAGTGATGATAGGATTAGATCACTACACTAAACTATTAAGGAGTTGGAATGACAATAAAAGTATGGGGAATACTAGAAGGCCCAGTAAGTCTAGACGAAGATGATGAAGATATAGATTCACTACTAAACGCACCTGATGGTATGGGTTGGTATATGGTCTGCAAAACAGAGATAGACGGAATGATACAACCCGCTAATTTTTGGTTTGAGACTATGGATGATGCATACGAATGGCAGAAATATTTTGCCAGATCTATTGAACCTTTAGTGGTTGATGATAAATACAAGGAACACATGACATGAAAACAGCAGTAGTATTTACCTGTGCTCACGCAGATCCATCAGTATCTAATGATAGATTTAATTGGCTAGGTGATCTGCTCTATGATATAAGACCTGACTATGTTGTAGACTTAGGAGATGGTGCAGACTTAAAATCACTAAATAGTTATGATACAAGATATCCTAAAGCTATTGTAGCACAAAGCTATGAGGCAGATATCCAATGTTACAATGACTCACAAGAAAGAATAAGACGTAAGTTTAGGCAAATGAAAAAGAAACGTCCTGCTTTCTTTGGCTTAGAAGGTAATCATGAAAACAGGATTAAGAAAGCCATAGCTAATGACCCAAGGCTAGAAGGTAGTAAATTTGGTCTATCTTTTAGTCATTTAAATACGGATGTATGGTTTGATGAATACCACGAATATAATAACTCAGCCCCCTCCATCGCTGATTACGATGGTGTCTCGTATGCTCACTACATTGCTAGTGGTAATTATGGTACAGCTTTGTCTGGTATACACCATGCTTATGGGCTTATCCAAAAACGCCATTGCAGTACTACTGTTGGTCACAGTCATAAGCGTAGTATGTTTTTTAAGGATGATGCTCACCCTAATCCGACTATCGGCTTGGTCGCAGGGTGCTTCAAAGGGGCGCAAGAAGGTTGGGCTGGGCAGTCAAACTTGGAATGGTGGAAGGGAGTTATTATTAAAAGAAATATCCAAAACGGGTATTATGAACCAGAGTTTGTCTCGTTGGGAAGATTACGAGATATCTATGGCAAGTGATGAACTTGTAAAAAATCTAAGATTCAAAGAGGGAAGACTTGACTAATGATAAAAAGGGAGTATAACTTAGGTTTTCCCTACGAGGTAACTCTAACTATTTTTGTAGATAGAGATGCAAATTTCCTAGAAGTAGAGGGAAACAACTGCCAAGTCATAGGTGAGCTAGTACAAGACGCACTCTATGATATTGATGATATAACAGTAACCAAATGTGAGGTAATAGAAAATGACTAAACTAACAATTGATGATGTCGAATATGACACTTCTGATTTTTCAGAGGAGCAAAACTCTTGGGTAATGGAGTTGCAATATAACACCAATATCCAACAACAATTAAATTATCAACTTAGTTCTGTAAAAACTAGGGGAGAGATAATTGTTAATCGTTTGAGAGGATCTCTTGATAAAGGAGAAGATAGTGCTGACTCGTGAAGAGATAGAAAACTGGGATAAAGATAACTTACCTATGGTAGATAGTAGAACAGGAAAAGCTATGAATAATTATTTACCCACAGAATACCAAGCCTTTATACATAAATCAAGATATGCACGTTGGCTTGATAAAGAGAAGCGAAGAGAAGAGTGGTCTGAGACAGTTGAGAGGTATATGGATAATGTCATCAGACCAGTAATAGGTGATGATAGTTACGTAAATCAAATACGTGATGCTATACTTGGACTAGAGGTTATGCCTTCTATGAGGGCTATGATGACTGCAGGTCCAGCTTTAAACAGGGATAATACTGCAGGTTATAACTGTAGCTATCTACCAGTAGATGACCCCAAGTCTTTTGATGAGGCTATGTTCATCCTCTTGTGTGGTACTGGCGTTGGGTTCTCCGTTGAGAGACAGTTCATCAGCAAGCTCCCCGAAGTACCAACACTCTTCGATAGTGAAACTACCATCGTCGTTAGAGACAGTAAAGAAGGTTGGGCAAAAGCGTTCAGACAATTAATAGCACTCCTCTATAGTGGTGAGATCCCAAAGTGGGACATTAGTTTAGTTCGTCCTGCAGGAGCTAGGTTAAAGACCTTTGGTGGTAGAGCCTCTGGTCCTGGCCCCCTAGTAGATCTATTTAACTTTACCGTACATACATTTAAAGAGGCACAAGGTTACAAGCTATCAAGCATACAGTGCCACGATATTATGTGTAAGATTGGTGAGGTCATAGTTATGGGAGGTGTACGTAGGTCAGCAATGATTAGTCTATCTAACTTATCTGATGATCGTATGCGTCATGCTAAGTCTGGTGCTTGGTGGGAGAATGACCCTCACAGAGCACTAGCTAATAACTCTGTAGCCTATACAGAAAAGCCAGATGCCATATCATTTATGCGTGAGTGGACTTCTCTGGTAGAGTCTGGGAGTGGAGAACGTGGTATATTCAATCGTGAAGCAGCTAAGAAACAAGTTAGTAAATATAATAGGCGTGATCCTGACTGGGACTTTGGGACTAATCCGTGTTCTGAGATTATACTTAGGCCGTATCAGTTCTGTAATCTTACGGAAGTTGTTGTTAGGTCTACGGATACTATTGACGATCTTGAGCGAAAGGTACGTATTGCAACAATTTTGGGAACAGTTCAATCCACCTACACCAAGTTCCCATACTTGCGAAAAGTGTGGCAGCGTAACACCGAAGAAGAGAGACTGTTGGGTGTGTCACTCACGGGGATAATGGATAACAAGCTACTGACAAGAAGGAACAAAGGTCTTGATAAAACACTTGAACATCTACGTGAAATTGCTGTTAATTCTAATGCTATGTGGGCTGATCGCTTGGATATTCCCCAGTCAACAGCTATTACCTGTGTCAAACCCAGTGGAACAGTATCCCAATTAGTTGACAGTGCCTCTGGGATACACCCACGCTATGCACATCATTATATTAGAACCATTAGAGGAGATAATAAAGACCCCCTTACCACCTTTATGAAAGATCAAGGTATACCAAGTGAACCTGATGTAATGAAGCCAGAGCATACAACTGTATTTAGTTTTCCAATCAAAGCCCCTGATGGTGCAACAGTTACAAAAGACCTTACAGCCATTGAACAACTAGAAACTTGGCTTATATATCAAAGACATTGGTGTTGTCACAAACCAAGTATTACGGTTAATGTAAAACCTGATGAGTGGTTTGAGGTAGGTGCATTTGTTCACAAGCATTTTGATGAGATGTCTGGTGTATCTTTCTTGCCTTATAGTGAACACACTTATCAACAAGCACCTTATCAAGAGGTAGGTATGAACGACTATAAAACTTTATTAAGTTTAATGCCAAAGTCTATTGACTGGTCTAAACTTTCAAGCTATGAAGAGGAGGATACAACGAAGTCTAGTCAGACACTAGCATGTACTGGCGACGTTTGTGAAGTAGTAGATATAGGAGCATAAAATGTCAGACTACAGCCCAGTAAATAAACCTGTACACTACACAATTGGTGATGGTATTGAATGTATTGATTATATAAAGCAAACGCTAGGGTTGGAGGGTTTCAAAGCCTTCTGCCATGGCAATGTAATCAAGTATCAACACCGACACACTTACAAAGGAAACCCAGTAGAGGATATGGAGAAAGCACAATGGTATCTAGAAAAAATGATAGACACAATGAAAGAAATCAAAAAATGACTCCATGTGAACAAGGTGAACTAAGCTTTAAAAGAGGCGAACTAATTAATCCCTATCATAATAAATATAAGTTCTGGCAACACAGGGATTGGCAATTAGGTTTTAATAGGGCCTACTTTAAGAACCTAGAGAAAGTAAAGCAGAATGAAAAAATTAACAAAATTAGAGCAGGAGGCTAAGGCTTATCAAGAACTACAGAAGAAAACTTCATCGCAAAAAGCAGCAGTAACTTTAAATGCACGTAGGTATTTTGCTGGTCAAGCGATGGTGGTTCTTATGGGTAATGTTGGTATGAGTATGTCAGAGATAAGAAAAGAAGCATACAAGTGGGCAGACTATATGTTAGAGAATAACTAGTTTCCCCTAAGTATTTTATTATCTTTAATCTCATCTACCGTTTTTTTAACATCAAAGTATTCTCTGAGGAGTATTAGTTGACCTCTGTTTAAGTCACCTAAATCCTCAGAGAGTTCTAATTCTTCTCTAGCTTTATCTATCTCAGACCTACTATGTTTTCTAGTTAAATCATATTGTAAGTCTACTACTGACCCATGGACAGGATGAGAGTCACTATATTGTAATACTATAATTTCTCTTGCAGCCTCTTTAGCATCATTTTTTTCTTTGTCCCATATAGATCTTTGTCTTTCTATTGATGCGTTTCTAAACCCTTCGTTATCCATAAGTGCTTTAGACTTTGCCTCTATCACAGAGAATAAAATTCTATTATATTCATTAGCAGCTCTAGGTGCTTGCTCTCTTATCTTTCGTTCTGCATTTAATTCAAAATTACTATAACCAAGCATGTTTAAAAGAGCAGATGTGTCTGTTAACTCAACTGGTCTAATACCAAATACTTTTGTCGCTGGCGGTATAATTGTACCCACTGCAGCAGACTGCAACTCTGGACGCTCACCCACAAAGATAGGCATGATGTTATCAAAATAACGAAAGGCATCATTTACAAATTTATTGCCTTGTTCTCTATCTATTGTTTTTTGTTGACCCCCTTGAACAACACCAGCCACAATATTAAGTGGTTCTAAAAATCTTGTACCTGCATTTATAGGTTGAGTAATAATACCCCTACTAACTTTTATTGCAGATCTTTGAACGTCTTCTAACTCTAATCTAAAGGCATGATATAATAACTCTGCCATATCTTTCTGAGATCTATCTAAGTTTCTAAGTAAACCTCCTAAAGTAAAGTCTCTAGATATTTGAGATAACATATCTTCTGTTGGTGTTTCTCCTGCATTAAGCATAGATATAACACGAGCAACAGCTTTAAATAAAGATAAAGGATAGTCAAACTGTTGATTAATTATTGTACCACCTGGAGTTCTAGTTTCATACAAACCCAAACCCTGTCTTCTTTTTTCATCCTCATCCTGTGATAAATAAGCCACAAAACCAACAGCCACAGTAGCTTTTGCTGATAATTCTTTATAAGTTTTATCTTTATAAAACCCCATTAATTTACCAAAGAGACCTATAGGACTGGCTTGAAAAGCAAAATCAACAGTGTTGTTAAAAAATCTACCAAAAGGAATCATTAAACCTATACCAGGTATATTTCTAGCATCCTCAATAGCACCAGCTATCTGACCTAAAGCACCTTTACCTTTATAAGACTTTGAAAAAATAGTTTCTAAAGTTCTCTCTACAGCTAATGCTTCTATTCTAGAATACTCTTTAGTTTGCATAAGTTTGCTTGCATTAGGGTCAGTATAAAATTCATCCCAACCTTTATTAAATTGTAGTCTTAATGCTTTATCCATTTGAGATACAAATTCTACAGACTTAGTAAATCTATCCTGTGCTTTAACTAAACTAAGCATTTGTATCATATCAACAACTTGTTCTGATTTAAGGTCTAACATACGTGCAGTAGATGAAAACTCTCCATCAGTTATAAGTTTAGTTGCATTCTCTACACCTCCAGGGAGTGTGCTATCTAGTGCCTCCATAGCTTTTGCATTTCTAGATAACATGGTTTCAAAATGTGCTCTGGTCATGCTAGGATCAAGTATTGTCCTACCCTTAAACAAAGTACTAGCCATGATCTGCTTTGCTATCCTTAAATCGTTGTCTCCTCTATTACCCATAAAGGCTAACTTCTGCAACCCACCTTTACCTAAATATACAGTTGCTAAGGCTATATCAGATACAGTGTTAAGAGATGTATGAGCACCCCAACCAATAACATTCAATGCACTTGTAGATGGATTAGAAACTAATAATCTAATAGTTTTATTCTGTGCATTTACTATTGCATCTGGGGTTAACTCTAAAAACTTTTCAAACCCACTCATCTCTGGATTATCAGTTTCTCTTTTTATTGTTTTAAAAGGTAGATCAGCCTCAGTAGCAATAAAAGTTTCTACATCTAAATCTTCTATAGATAAAGAGTTTCTATCTGCCACTTGTTTAAGAGCATTTAGATTTCTAGCAGACTGACTTATCTTATTTGCAAATGTATCTGCTAGTTTTTCTGGGGTCATCTTCTTAGCAGAGATTTGTCTTAACTTATTGCCAGTGGCTTTACGAAAAGCATCTACAAATTCATCCACATCTTTCTGCTCTGATGTTGCAATAATTTCTGCTACCCAATTACCTACATTCTCGTCTGATTCTTCTATCCAATAAACATTATTTCTAGCTGCCTTTTGTGATATCCCCTCAAACAATACCTCTTCACCATCCTCTGAGTGTCTACCTAAAAGCAACTCTATAAAAAAATCAGAATCAAGATCAGAAAGTTCTTGCCCATCTGCAACCCTAGCTTCCCATTTTTTAGTAATAGGTATCTGCATCTCCCCATATTTTATAAGATCCTGTGTTAAATCTTTTAGTACATCCTTTCTATTTTCTACACCCCCTGTTACTAATGGTGAAGCCTGAGGTCCAATTTCTCCTCTAGCCATAACTCTACCAGCTTGTATTCCACCCATAATAACAGAACCAAGGGCAGCAATACCTAGTTGCATAGTGCTAAATTCTTCCTGAACACCTGTTCTTATTAAGCCATTTTGATATAATGCATCTGTACCTGCAGCAGCTATTGCATCTATACTAGCAACTGTGGCTATCTCCGCTACAGCACCCTTTTGAATTAGTCTTTTAAAACCTCTGGTATTTTTTAACTCTGATGCAAACCTAGCAGCGTTTCTTTGCGTTTCTTTACCTGCTTCTCTTATGGCTTTTTTAAATGCTTCAGCACCTTTTTTCTTTACAGTTTTAGCACTTGCACCTGTGCCTGCGGTCTTTTTCATTGCCTCCATAGCTGCTTTTTGACCAACATTAGAAGCAACTCTAACAGATCCACCACCAACAACTTTACCTAATATACCACCAACAGCATTTACAGGGTCTAATAAAAAGGTACGTATATAATCTAAACTACCTTCTACCTTTTCTCCAACAGTAAGTTCTTTGCTAAACAATCCTGCCATATCTTCGTAAAGTTTGTAGGCTTTACCTGCCGTAGCCATTTTTACTGGGTCATCTTGTATTCTATTTAAAAATCTTGTCTCCTCAAAATTACGAACACTGTTACCTCCACTAACTCCTCTCCTATTATTTAAGAACGCATCCACAAGATTTTCTTTAGATTGTTTTTCTACATATCTTTTACCATAACGATCTATCATATATGCTTCTACAACAGAGAACATATTATCATCCTCTGACATATCATTCTCAGAGTAAGTGCCAGCCTCAGGCAACCCTATCTCATTAATTTCCCTAGTTTTAGTTTCAGTATCTGTTTCATGAAACTTTAGAAAAAAATCTCTAGGTACTACATCTTGAGTTTGTTTGTTATGAAACTTTAGAAAAAAATCTTCGGGTACTACGTTTTGTGTCATTATCTACCTATAAATAACTATCTGCTTTTCCTGGACCATATGTTAAATCAAAAATTCGTTTTTTCTCAGGACTTGGATCTGCTCTTAATTCGTCTATAGATTCTTGAATAGGTGTTGGATAGACGTAGCCTTGGAGTATTGTTTTTCCAATACTAGTTTCTTGAAAACCTTTTAATGCAGGGTTGGCTTTTATCAACGCCTCAAGTTCTGCAGGGCTACCAAAAGAACTATTTCTACCTGATGGTGTATAATTAAATAATTGTATAAGACCTTTTTGTTTTATAGATGGTTCCTTACTAAAAACATCGTCTAATATACCATTAAGTTTAGTGTCGTCGGGGTTGTTAATTTGATACATAAGAGCAGGATTAACAATACTATCTATTACTATTTTTACCATTGCTTCTTCTTTGGCACTGACTTTTACTGGATCTAATCTAGTTCCTGGTTTTATATCAATAAACACATTACGACCAGGTGTAGTTACAATGTTATTTAACTTAGAAGCCATGTCAATAAAGTTTTGTTTTCCTTCTTCTCCAACATAAGATTGACTTGTTATCTGTCCAATAATATCTATCTGTTGATCAACAGGTGCATTAGATGTAACTATATCTATCATAAGGGGGAGATCGAGCAGTTTAACAGAGTTGTTATACTCGGTCTCTTGTTCTTCTATAAAATCAAATACCTCTTTTACAGCAAAAGGATCTGTTTTTAATTTATCAAAAAAGTTTTTTTGTGTATCATCAACGAATGTTATATCTTCCAGTCTCTTTTCTAACTTTATAACAGCTTCTGCTGCCTCTCTGTAAGGCTCGCTACTTCTAAATTTTGCTCTATCTCTATTTCTGGTTAAACCAAGTTCTAACAAAGTGTTTTCACGAGCAAGAGCTATCTCCTCTTCTCTTTCTTTGTCTGCCCTATCTTCTAATCTTTTTCTTTGATATGCATCATTAAGACCAGCCCATGAAAATTTCATCATACTCTCCTAGACATCAGCCCTTGTGGGGTGAGGGGCATATCCTCAGTCTCCACCATTGGCTCTTCTTTTTCTTCAGGCTGCATTTCCATAGGTTCATCTATGGGCATACCTTGTTCTTTCTTCATTTGTTGTAGGATATCATTAGCACGTTTTGCATCTCTGGTATATTCAATACCATCATCTTGAGCCTTATCAAAACCCTCTTCAAATTCTACATCAGCTTCTAGTGCAAGACCTCTAATATATTCATGTAATACTGGCGCAATAATTAGACTAACATCTAAGCTATGTCTGCCACCCATTACGGCACTACGCAATATACCTTCAACAAGAGACACAAGATCAAGACCTTCTTCTAAAAAATGAAAAGCATCTCTTAATGCTTCTGGTCTAGTAATGTTATCTATGTGCATATCCAGTGCTTCAAGAGGACTCGCAATATCAGGAGGTCTCTCAAAGCGCATGTTTTTAGGTTCTTTAGTTAATGATTGACCTGGAATAGGTGCAGCTAATACTATACTCATTCTTCATCTTCTCTCATAAAATAGTCTAATGATACTTTACCACCCTCTAGTTGTATCATAATTTTTTGCAAATCATTTATTAAGTTTTCAGGAACTTTTTGATCAGGATCAATTCCTATTGTATTAGATACAGTTTTTAAATACTTAGTTGTTTCATTTTCGCTAGGTGGTGCATACTTGTTAATAAACTCTCTTAATGTTTGTCCACGGGTTTGAGTATCTAATACTATTTGTTTACGCATTGCTAACATACCAGCCTCTGCTGTTTTAAATCTAGCAAAACCTCCCTCACCTTTTTCTGCACCATCCTGACCTGCAAATCTAAGATTGCCTGGATTATTATTTCTTATAGTCAACGGTTGCTTACCCTTTTCACCCTTAACAAATATTTGATCGCCTGCCTCTGCTGTTGGTGACAAATCTGTTATTTCTTCTTTTAGTTGCCTATTCTTTGATTTTGCATTTGCAATAGCACTTGTTTGACGAACAATAGTAGCTGAACGAGAAGAAAACTCTGCCATTAATTCTTCAACTGGGTCACTAACCCCTAAAGGAGATGTTGTATCAACTCTATTACGCCTCATGAAATAAGGTCTATCTGTTTTTCTAACAGCCTTTGTTGTTCTAGCATCCTCTTCAGCTAGTTGGCTTCTTATCTCTTCCAAAGATTTTTTAGTATATAGTGCCATTATTTCACCTAATCAAAAATATCAAACAGAAAACTAAACAAGAAATCATTTTGAGCACGATCTTCACCTGCTGCTATTCTTTCCCTTAAACTTTCTAGGTCTTGTAAACCAAGAAGTATCTGCATACCACGATCTCTAGAGTTTTCTATTGACTCTACATTGTACTGCATTAGATCTCTTTCTCTTTGCCAGATGTGATCTAAGTTATTTTCTGTCAATTCATTAATTGTCTTAGCAAAGTCCATGTTGCTTTCATTTTGTACAGCAGTATTTAAAGTTGCTATATTCTGTCTCCACTGTGCATTAGCTTGTGCCACTACTAAACCATTATTAGCGTTAAACTGATCTCTTTGATTTTGTAAATTAGAATTAAATTGTCTAATACCATTTACTGCATTTACATTAAATTGATTTGTAGCATTAACTTGTGTTGCATTAAATTGTGAGGTCTGTGATGCTAGTGATGCAAAGAATTGATTAGTCTGGTTTTCACTGGTAGCATTAAATTGTGATGCAGCATTAGTAGCAGCCTGATCAGTAAACAACGCTTGTATGTTTTGTTGTGCTCTAAATATCTCAGTCTGTTGTGCATTAGTCAGGTTAGCCATGTCCATTTGTAAGAAACTTTGAGCATTCTGTACCGCAGCCTGTTGTCTATTATTTAAATTAGCCGTATCCATAGCAGCAAGAGTAGCAGCGTTTTGTAATACAGCAGCCTGTCTATTACTTAAATTAGCTAAACCTACAGTTTTCATAAGTTCAGAGTTATGTAATTGTTCTTGTTGTTCTGCAGTAAAGTTTATATTAGCTGCCTCTGCAAATCTAGCTGCATTTTGTATAGCTGCTTGCTGTTGATTATCTATTTGTTTACCTTGCAATGCTGCAGCAAGTTGTGCATTAGATACATAAGCCTGTTGCTTATTAGATAAATTTGACAGCTCAATCTGTAGGTTGTTTGCATTATTAGTTAAAGCAGTCTGTTGCCTGTTGTTTAAGTTCATGTTAGAAACTTCAGCGTATCTAGCTGCTGTAACTAAGTTGGCTTGTTGTTGATTGCTAAGGTTTTGACCCTGTAGTGCAGACTTTATCTGTGCATTAGCTAAGAATGTTTGTTGCATGTTAGACAAGTCTTGTGTTTGTAGAGCAAAAGCATTTGTGCTATTCTGCAGTGCTGCCTGTTGTTCGTTAGACAAGTTCTGTAGAGCAAGTCCTTGTTGTGCAGCAGCATTAGTCAGAGCAACCTGTTGTCTCCTGTTAAGGTTACTCATGTTCATCTGATTAAATGTTTGAGCATCCTGTTGTGCAATAGGTAATGCAGACTCCATAGCAGCCTGTAAGATAGCTGCACCTGCCATAGAGCTACCACCCAGTCCTCTTGCAGCCATAGCAGCATTAGCGGCTCTCATAGCACCTGCAGCCCAAGCTGGTGTACCATCATCAAACTGACTCATCAGGTTTTCTAA
>CEOA01003590.1_pt1 | contig 18429 bp, 29 predicted proteins | sample 530251 | NCBI WGS metagenome assembly CEOA01 (sample SAMEA2619838, study PRJEB7988) | marine metagenome | biome: marine biome (ENVO:00000447); feature: surface water layer (ENVO:00002042); material: "saline water (ENVO:00002010), including plankton (ENVO:xxxxxxxx)" | depth 5 m
ACCTATCTGCTGAGGTTGTAGCATCCCAATGAGTTACAATCATGTTTGGACTTCTTTCTCTACTCCAGGTTCTATAACATTTTTTAGACATCAAATTTATTTTAACATCCCAACCAAGATGAATTTTTGAGCCATTAACTAAAATGTAGTCAACAAGATTGTTTTCTTCTTCTTCCACTTGTCTTGCTAGAAGCACCCTTCTATAAGTCATAGGTCCGACTTTTCCATCTGCACTTAAATCATGGTCTTTTTGAAAAGCTTTAATCGCTGCTTCTAAATCTGAATCAAAGCTATCTAAATCCTCTCCAAACCAAGAAGGTAGCCAACCGTATTTTTTTGATGTTTTTTTATTATATCTGTTTGTGAGCCATCCCATTTATTCTATCTCCTCTGCATAGTCGACTTTTCTAGCATCAAGCTTAATATTTGGATATTTAGCTTTTAGCTCTTTTACTGCGTCGACATTTTTGCCAGAATCATCAAGAAATAATATGTCGTTAGCTCCATCAACTATCTTATTCTCAATCCAGTTTGATTTAGAATATGGATCTGATGAATTTAAAAGGACAATCTCAATTGTCTGGCTATCAATACCTATTTCTTTTAAATAGTCTAATATTGCATTTTGCGAAGATGGTGGTCTAGCCGTTAAAATAACAATATCTCTGTCACCGGAAGCACCTAGAACATTTCTTAATACGTTTGTAACCTTTTCAATCTCTCTTGGGTTTATAAGATTTGATTGTTCGAACTGACTAAAGTCGTATTCATTTTCTTCGTCAATTTCGTGTACTGCATATTCACCAGGCGTCAAGCTTTCTTCTTTTCCGTCTGGATATGTGACTATAACACGTGCGTCAGTTTTGACTAAAGTATCATCAAAATCAAAAATACGAAGTTTAGATTCAGATAAAAACTGTTTCCATTTTTTAAGCATTTTTCTTTTTTTTCAAAATATCAGAAATGACTGAATTAATTTCTTGAAGAATAATTTTCTTAAGAGCATTTGGTCTTATTTTTGCCTCTAATAAGGGCTCTGCCGCAGGCTCACCAGTTGTTTGTGATTTTTTTGCTCTTTCAATCATGGCCTCTAAATGAGCCATTTCAGTCTCTGTTTTTAAACGAGTCGTTTTTTGTTTTCGTTTTCCATCTGCACCAGTATAAAGAAATTTTAGTATTCCTTTTCCTCTTGCCGCACGAAATGCTTCTCTTTCGGTTGTATAATTAGATAAATCCTCTACTGTCATTATTTTTTTAACAAGTTCTGGATTTTCTTTTCTAAGTTTATCAAGTAATTGTAGTTTTGTTTCTTGTTTCATGTCTTTAAATAGTTTTTAATTTATGCTTTTTTAAATTGCAATTCAATTGTTTTCCATCTTTGCAGTGTACCAGGCATGTCACTACAATTTAAAAATCTTTGTACAGCCGGCGACTGTAATAAAAAATCACCTTTTGTTATTTCATACTCTTTTGCTAGTTCTTTAAGTCGTGATTCTTCTTGTGAGTTACCTTTTTTCCTTGCTTGATCTGCTTGTTTTAAAATTTCTTTTTGCCTACCTTCTTTCCAGGAAATTCTGTTGCCGTTTTTATAATTTTTCTTTACAAAACATAAGTTTTTTATATCTTTCAATACAAAAGCAGTATTAAAGTGATCTTGTATGGCAGAGATTTCAGCCCAAAGCTCAGAGACGCCATAATCCTCATCAGGAGAAAAATATTCAGCATCACTCCTGTTCATGTTTGAAATTACTCCACCTCTTGCAGCTTTTTTAATCGAAGATTTATATTTTTCTGTTTGCGATATGTCGTTTAGAGCTACATCAATTGCGTGTCCAAATTCATGATAAAGAATATATTTTAAGTAAGGACGAAAGTTTTTCATTGACTTAGGGTTATATTTTGCCTTATACAAATAGAATATATCATCATAGACACCAATAATCTTTCTCTGAACGAAAAAACCCATGGGGTGAACACCATACTTGGTTGTCATCGCGGATTCTGAGTAAATGGTTACAGGTGTATTTATTGCTGATTCAATTTTGGGAACATATACATCATGATAATATTGTTTTGGATTGTTAGATGAAATATTTGAATACTTTATTACCCTAGCTTTTCCTATTTTGTTGCAATCAACATCCGAATCAATACAATACGCCTCTCTAAGTTTTGCGCGTACATCTTCTATCAAAGGGATCAAAATTGATTTTAATTGTGATTTTGTCATTTATTCAACACCTAAAGCTTTTTTTATCGCCTGTCTGAAACTTTTTGATATCTCTATTGAGTCTAAATCATCAATATCGACAAATTCATATGAGGAATGCTCATCGCTTAAAACAATGTCATCTCTCATAAAAGGACACGAATAAAATCTTTTGTTTCCTTTTATGAAAAATAAATCCTTTATTTCGGGAGTTGGAATTGTTAACCCTGTTTCTTCTTCAACTTCTCTTTTTAAACCAGCAATGGGGTGCTCTCCCCTTTTTAAATGTCCACCCGGTAAATCGTAGCCCCTATCATTTACTAAAAGAAGAATTTTTCCATTCCTATGCATTACTGCTTTTGCAACTCTCTTGTCGTCGGGTTCTGCATCATTATTATATTTTTTAAAACTTTGCATTATGTATGCAATCGATCCAGGGACTGCTGTGCCAATATCTCCTCCCGTACCAGCTAGGGATCCCCGGGGCGCTATTTCAACATTTTCATTTAATAATCTATCAACATAATTAGACCACTTACGTAGCCCCTCATACATTTGTTTTGGAAAATGCTGCCTAGACACATCTTGTGGTGTAATTTTTCCTATGTATTGTTTACGAAACGCAGCAGAGGGATTTGTTTCTGCTCCTTTAATATTTTTTGAATAGTCATTGGGAACGGTAAATTTTTCTCCACCCGGCATTATAACATTAATATCACCTTTTTTATTAATTTTTAGAGCCACTAATTCAACCCAAGAATCCCATAATTTTCTAGAAATACTAGCTTCTGTAGATCCTGTTAGCTTGGCAATTTGTTTTAAAAATTGAACATATTCTTTAGCTAATTTTACACCACCTTTTGTAACTTGTACAATCCCTGCTTTTTTAGATACGCCTGGTGTTTTAAAAGTTGGTCGGCCCTTGCTGTCATAGGTAATAAGTTTGCCTTCAGGATCCAATCCTTTATAAAGGTTTAAATTAATAGAATCAATGCAGCCTAGTCGTCCAATTAACAGCTGCGATGCAAAAGCAGCCTTCGGTAAACCAAGACCTGGAAGCTTGATTAATTCTAAATAAATTTGAAACACCGCCTCTTCTTTCTCTAGAGAATTACCACTAGCTGCGTTGTACTTAGCAAAAAGAGGAGACATTGTAGAAAATATCATTTCTCGACTTTGCCATATCGATTGAATTGCATTCTTTCGAAAGCCTAAAGTTAGTTGTGCAAAAGCTTTTGGAATATTATAAACAGTTTTTCCTTTTTCATTAACTTTGGCATCTCTTGGGTTCAACAACATATCATTATCGCGTATATGCTGCATCATTATAGGAAACTTTGGAACAACATCATACCAGCGCATTTGCTGAGTAGCGACAACAAATATTAACATTTCAGCTAGACTATCAGGAGAATATTGTGCATATTGATTAATCAGAGGATTAAAATCACAAAACCCAGAATCAAGCTCTTTTGAAAGATCAAGAACGTTTTCTTCATCATCCTCGTCTTCATTTATGAACCTCCTCCAGTTTTCGAATAAAAGCTTCATTAATTACAGTTCCTCTGCATCTTTTTTAAGAGTCTCAGCATTTGCACGAGCTGCCATAGCAGCGTCTTTTGCGTCTGGAGATTCTAAGAAATATGTATTGACATTTTTGCTTAATTCGTCTATTTGTTGATAAATTTCTAGCATTAAAGATCCTAATCTATTTGCGTATGATTGCGCAACTTCAATCATCTTATCTCTATCTCCAAAGTCTAAAGTGCCTAAATAATAACTAGTTTTTTTAAATCTTTGTCTAGGTTTTCCTTCCTCGCCTCGTCTTGGACGACCCCTAGGCTTTGCACCAATAATATAAGATATTGGCAAGCCATTTCCATAGCCTATGTCACCAACATCATAATCTCCACGTATTCCTTCTTTATTATCGCCAACTGTAAATTCATAAAAATCAATAGCTAAAACTTTTCTATCCTTGTGATTTCTATTTTTTAAACCAATTAAATAAACCATGGGTTGATTATGTCTTTTTATATCTCTTTTTAAATTCCAAAAAGACCCATGAATATATTGTGATCCTCCTTCAAAAAAGAATTTTAAACTTAAAGGACGGCCATTATGGTCAATAACATCTGTAACATCCTGATCTGCTCCGGAGCCAGTTTCAACCTGTTTAGCCTCTCCGCCAAGAAGCGCAGCTATTAAAGATTCGAATAGGAAGCCGCCTGTCATTGGATTAAAATCGTATATGACGGATGCTAAAGAATCTAAAAAAACTAAATTTGCTAATATTTCTGATACCTCTTTTGTTGCAGCACATGCGGCGTCACATTCTGATACAAAACCATTTAGAGAAGATATTTTCTCTTTTAAAGTTGAGCCTTTTATTTTTGAAGTAAACAACTCTATAATTTTTCTATCTTGAGAGCCCGGAGTTCCCCACTGTTCAGAAATTCTAAATTTTGGCACTACTAAGGTCATATTTTTTTGACCTTGTGCTGCAGGACTAGCTTCCTCCTCTAAGTAGCGCTTCCAGTTTTCAATTAATAATTTCATATAGCCCATGCTCCTGGTTGTTCAAGGTCTGGCTGTAGTCTATAGTTTACCGTAATTTCCTCTCCAGGTTCAATATCTCTAGAGGCTATAAGGTTTCTAGTGTATGTTTTATCTTTCATCGACCCATCTAGAGTATTATGACAGCTTGGATTATCAGAATGGTTGTGCCATCGACCTAAATCTGGTATCGTCCATATTCCTTTTCTTCTAATGTGTGACACACCCAAGTCCGTCCCTTTTAGAATTTTTTCTCCTGCAAATATTCCCTTGCCATGTATTTTTGAAGGCATAAGGCGCAAATCAACGTTTGAGTTGGGAATTTTATCAGGACAACATGCCTCATTTATATATTTTCGCCAGTTTTCAAATAGAACCTTCATCTTGATCTGCAGCCTCCTCGCCTTTTTTAACTAATTGTTTATTTACAATATCGTAACCATCGACTACACCAAGATTAAAATAATCAAAACCAGGCAATAAAGCTATTTTTTGTTCTGGAAATTCTCCATAATTTAAAAACACTGCAGCCTGACCAATAACTTCGGTAAAGAGCGCGCCAGCTGCATCAGGAGGTATTGTGTGTAAATGCGAATTATAAGCTTGTATTTCGCCTTTCATATCAAAGCCAGTTCCTTGATGCCCAGCATGTTGTATATGAGCCATTACATCATGAATAGCTCTGAATTTTTCATTTGAGTCTGGCTCATTAGGATCATCGTCATCATCCTTAACGCTAAAAATAGGATGTTGTGTGCCGCCTTTAAAAACTTTTAACACTCCAGTTCTGGCAACTTCTCTACGAAGCTGCTCATCACCTTCAGGATAAGGATCGTCTTCTACAAATTCTATTTTGACTCCCTGTTTTCCTCTTTGTATTTTTTCGTACATGTTATCGATAAAAGGAATTAACTTTTTAAACTTTTCAGCTGCTTTTTCGTCATATTTTGGAGCAGCTATATAAGCGTCTGCAACTAACTTGCCATACAGATCCCACCCTTTAGGGCCAGGTTTAAGCTTAAGACGATCCTCTGTTAAAAGATATCTTCTCCAGTTTTCAAATATTAAATGCATAAGTTTACCTTTTAAATAGATGATTTTTCTTGCCATTGTTGAGATTTTTTGTCGTCTTTAATCGGACCACCCATAGCCCAAGTATCACAGGACCTAGCAGAGTGACACTTAAAATGATGCATCCAACAATAACCTAAGCGACCAGACTCATCTGAAACAGGCCCAGGCATGCATTCATCCATTCTAGGTGATATATCGAATGCAACACAAACACCACAGGTTGACTTTCTAGCTGCTTCTTCTGTTGTCTCCCACTTTTGTGCGAGCTTTTGCCAATAATCACCTGGCTCGTTAACGTTAAGAGGCCCATACATATGATTCTGCCTAGTTGAGTTTCTATTTTTTGTATTAATGCCTACATCTTGTGTTGCAGGAGGGCAGACTAATTTTTCAACCTCATTAATAAAATTTCTAAAATTCTCAAATAGTTTTTTCATTTTATATCTCTCTTGCTAGATGTTCATGTGTTTGTTCTTTTGTAGAAACAAAATCTTCTGCTGCCAAAACCTCAGTAACATCTCCAAACTTTACTTCGTAAAATTCAATCTTGCCACTTTCAGTTAGCGAATGATTGATAACTTCTCCAATTTCTTTTGTCTCGTCGGACCGACGATGGCCATGAGTACTTCAATCGTGTTTGACAGATTTTTTTTCATTTATAAATTTTCTAAAATTTTCAAATAGTTCTTTCATAATTTTACCATGCCTTGCAAGACCAGTATCTTGCTTTCCATTTAGGTCCGGGGTTTTTGCAGTTGTGCCTAGCTCTGAATGACTTGCGTCGCTTTGGATTTGACTTTTTAATCTTCATTTTTTTATCTCCAAAATTAACCTTGACAACGTTGCCTTTTGCGTTTTTAACATAAACTTTAGATTTTTTAACGTCACCACGCATTGGTTTGTTTAGTTTAACTTTGCGGCCTCGATACATAGCTTCTTCAATAGTTTCACCTTCAGCTAGCATCTCGTAATAAGCTTGCTCTTCATTTATTTCAGTTAGCGTTGAGTCTAACTCTTCTAAAATAATTTGTTTTAATTGTGATTTTGTAATTTTTTCTTGCATGGCGCCATATTGATCGAGAGCCTGCTGACTATAACCTCCGCCAGGAAGAGAAAGATTATCAGCAGCGAAGCGACTAGACTTTATACTTGTGCCCTTATCTCTTCGAAAAGAAGATTCTCCACTTATATATTCATCGTATCGTGCTGCACTGTCTTTATAGCCAGCTACTCCTTCGAATTCCATATCAAGCACATGCTCTACAGCTTTTACCGGTTTGCTACTGAATTGTTCCAAGGATCCATGTTGTCGCTGAAACTCTCCAAAAGGCATTGATGAGCCAGGCGCCCATTCTGCGGTTTCTTCACCTTGAAGACGCGCAATAAAATCTGGATCGCGATTTTGCGATAATTCTTGACATCGTTTCATAAATTTTGCATATTGTGGATGTTTGGTATCGCCTTCTAGCGCATCTCTGCTTAATTTACGACAATAGTCGATTGGGTACTTTAGCTTAACCGGTCCTGCTTGAGGCGGAGTTAACATTTTTTTAGTTTGTTTTTCTTCGGCGCCAAAATCATCATCGGTATCATTTGTATCTTTAGACTTTCCAAAAATTTTCTTTAAAAAATCAATTTCTTGCAAATCTTGAATTTCTTCTTTAATAATTTTTTCTAATTCAAATTTTGTAATTTTCATTACTGCTTCCTCTTCTTTTTTCGCCTTTTTTCAGCTTTAGATTTTTTGCCCCACTTACCTCTTTTTCCACAAGCAGCTGGTGTTGGACGACACGCGGGATATCTTTTTCTTTTTCCACCAGAGCGTTTTTTACGACCACAAGGGCTGCATTTTTTACGACCTGTTTTCTTGTCTTTTCGACAAGTATTGCAGTCTACCCAGCCTGTTCCTTTGTTTTGTCTAAACCACTTATTAAGATCTTCTTCTAATTCTTCGTCTAGAATATCATCTTCTTCGACACCCTCTGCTTTAACGCAGTTTCTGTATGTTCTCCCGAACATTTTTTTAGTCTTACGTTTGGGGTGTGTTTTATATCCCTTTTGACATCTTTCATCAAGAATGTTTTCTAGTTCTTCTAATATAATTTTTTCTAAATATAAAGATTCGTTTTTCATTCTTTGTGTTTTCCTCTTGCTTGCTTCTTTCCTTTTGCTAATATATTTAAAAGCAGCTGCAAGTCTTTTTTTCTTAACAGGGTCTTTTGTTCTTCCTTTAGCGACCCTAACTCTTTGGTGTATTAAATTTATTATTTGTGATTGGCGCTTGTGAGATTTAGACTTAAAAGACTGTTTCGACAGAGTATCTTTTATATCTTGAACGGTTGAAAATTTTACGCTGACTGTATCTTTTGGATTCTCATCAGTGTACAAACGTCGACCAGAACCTTTCGGTTTCTTACCAGTTCCTTTTTTTGGATCTGCCTCATTCATTTGTTTTTCTTTTTTCCGCCTTCACCCCAGTTGGCTGCGCCAACTTTTCTGCATTTAACTAAAGCTCCAGATGCATACGCTGACGGCCACTTGCCTTTTTTACCGTCTTTTTTTTTCGTATATCTTGCTTTTACCTTGTGATAGCAAGCATCTTTTTTTCCTTCTTTCTCTTCAAGTATGCCTTGTTTTGCTTCTAGGTAGATAGAAACTGCCTCTTGCAATCCATCCTCGTCAATGTAGTCGCCCTCTTTATGCTGGGCAACGTTGGACATAGCATCCAGCATTTCCTTAACTTCATCTTCTGTAACTTCTGGATCGATTTTTTTTGCCGCAGCAACTAAAGGATCTAAACCTGCAGCGCCACCTTCAGCATCCAGCTTGTCATTGATTGCATTTTCAATGTCTTTGCTAGATGGTTTATCATCCTCTTCTTTGTTCTCGTTGACAAACCGACGCCAGTTCTCAATTATTAACTTCATAATAAAACTCCTTGTCAAATAAATAGTTTTTATTTACTTAAAAACTTTTTCTTTAGCAGTGTTAAATAGTTTTGGTAAAAAGCTTTTTTTAAGCTTTAGCAGCCTATCAAATTTAACACGCTCTCTGGAGTCTGTATAGAGTGTTGTTGGTTTTTTAATCTCACCGTCAATAAGTTGCTCGTTAAAATCATAAAATTTAGATTTTGGCTGTTTAGCTTTTACACTAATTGCCATTGAGAAACAAATAAATAAAACTATTAATATTACTTTTTTCATTATTGTTCCTTACGCATCAACCTTTTTTTTGCTGACCATTAAAGCTCTGATGGCAACGTCTTTTTGTAGATCATCCCATAAGTGCTTCCAGTTTTCTATGTCTGATCTTGTCATTTCATCCATCATTGCCCACAAAGAATCTACTTCATCTTGCAATTTTTTATTTTTTTCAATAAGTTTTTTATTTTCTTCTTCAAGATCTTTTTTATTTTTCATTTTATTCTTCCTTACATATGCCATCAAGTATGCTTATTAAGCTAGCATACATCTCAGTAGGATTGTTAGTAAGTTTGTACCACTCGCCATTGCCAGCAATAGATATCTCTTCCCACTTTGATTTATGATTAGATTTAGAAAATGTAAATAGTTTTAACTGAGGAGTTCCAGAAACAGCACCTTTAACATCTTCAACAGTCAGTTCTGGAACAAGATAGCTTTGTGGAGGTTCGTCGCTAAAAACAATTATTATCCTATCAGCTCCAGGCCTCCAATTCACTGTAAAATTATCTAATGAAGGCTCTGAATCTACAACTTTTATATTTGGACTAACTATTCCTAGCCATTCAAAATCTGCTATGGCTGCAAAAAGATTAGATGTAATGTTACTAACAGACAAATATATTGCATCTAAAAGCATTTCCATAGATGTATTCATTGACGGAGAATCAGAATTTAAATTTGACATTGAACTAAGAAAGTCGCTGAACCCTACTAGTTCTTGATAAAACTCTAATCTTTCGTCATCGTAATCAGGAGGTATTGCTGCCGGTCCACGAATCAAACCCCACTTAATAACTTCTTCGTCACTAAAATCTTGAGCAAATTGATTAAGTGCGATCATTACTGCATCAATTTCATCATTCATGGATCCGGACCAATCGACGATAAAAAGAACATCGGTATCTTTCATTTCTTCGCCCCAGTCAATAATACCATCGCAGTCATCATCGATGCCATTGCAAATTTCTTCTTGTGGTACGACTTCACCAGCACAGTAAAATGGAATAAATTGCTCCTCTTCATAACTACCCCAGGTGCCAGCATCACATGTCATCAAGCCAGGCTCACATATCCCAACCATCAATGTGCCTTCAGGTCCTGTATAACACGAAGCAAACAGATCTTCATCTATTTCTTGATTACAGTTATCGTCATGGTTATTACATTTTTCTTGTTCTAGTGGCATTCCCACAAGAGGATCACAAACCTGATTGTTATCAGGCAGCCAATAACACAAAGCAAAGCAATCTGACATAGTAAAAGATGTGCATGTGTCATCAATGCACTGACAAGTTTTATATCCCTGGCCGCATAAAAGAGGATCTTCATCGCAAGGGAACAAGACACCAACGTCCTGTATTGTGCATACACACTCAAGATCCTCATCTATTTGACCATCACAATCATTATCCAGGCCATCACATATCTCTTCTAACTCTGGAGGAGCAGTACAAGATATCCAATTTCCATCCGAGCATGTTTCAAATCCTGCTCCACAAGCTGTATAGCAAGGCTGTATTAAGTCTTCGTCTGTAAAACCATTGCAGTCATCATCAATACCATTACACTGTTCCGGCGGAACGATTCCACACTCGTTACATTCATTCAGTTGCCCCTCATCTATTTCACCATCACAATCATCATCTATGTAATTACATGACTCCTCTTCGCAGTCAGTTACACAGTCAGTATACTGAATTTGTCCCTTGTTACAAACTTTGTTTTGAGTGCCAGGATATCCATCTTCTGTTGTACAATCTACCTGCTCTAAAAGATATTGCTGTGGATCACACTGTAAATATTGTTCACATGTGCCCTCATATAAAATAACTGGCGGGTCTTCACATCGATCAATACATATTTGTTTTTGCCAAACTGAATCTAGTGGTGGGCAAAAATACCACTGACACTGAACGCACTCATTGTTTGGAAATGGATATACAGAAGAGGGGTCAACAACTTCTTCTTTTGCGTCTTCATCTTCTAGACTTTCTACATCATTTATAGCTTGTGGAACATCAGGATTGTAGGCAGGCGGCTCGCTCATGAACGCTTCTGAGCACGAGTTGCACGCAGATAACATCATCAAACAAGCTATAATCGCCTTTCTCATTCATGAGCCCTCACATTTCATTTTTGTATGATATTTTCATTGTCTTATCAATAACTAGTTCTTATCTTTAATAATGTACACAAGACATAAGGAGCGCACATGATTGTTCGTCGCGACGATAAAAATTTTAATCAAACATTAGACAAATTACAAAAAAAATACTTCAACACCTCGGGAGATGAGGATGCTGAAGTAATCATTAACTGGAACAAACTAGAAGTTAAAGAAGACGGAGTAGCGTCAATTTATGCTAGTAATTCAGTTTTAGCAAATGCAATTAAAAGATGCAGGTCAGGTATCAAATTTGTTGATGTGCATCCTGTTGGTGCAACACTATATTTTGATGCTAAGTCTTTTAGACCCTTTCACACTGTCTTAAAAATTAAGAAATAGATTTTAGTTTTTTAAACTTTGCTTTAATTCTTTTTTTGAGCATGTTAATGGATTCATCAATAGTTTGCCCTTCAACGATACCGCCAAAGCGGTCATCGGCTGGTGCATCTTCTGCTGGCGTCTGAGGTGCATCCTGAGGCGCGCCTTCAGGTTCAGAAGCATCTGGCGCGTCATCCCCAGAAAGCTTTGGAGCATCAGCTCCAAGTTGTGCGGCCATAATTTCTATATCTTTAACCATCGCTTTAGCAGCTTTGTGCATACCATGAATAGATATTCTTTTTCCATCCCTCGCGCTTCGCACATTTGGTAAAGCAGGTTGACCCTCAGAATCTTTATCTCTAGCAATTGCTAAAAACTGTTGATTGTTTTTCATTCCCTCTAGAGCTTTTACTAAATCGTTTGCAGCTGTATGAGCATTTTTTGCCACTTGAGGAACTAAAGTAGAGGAAAGAAAGTCTGTTAAAAAGTTGCTTCTTTTTCCACCTTTTGTTAGCCCTCGCACAAGAGACGATGCAAAACCTTCCTTAATAAGCGTATGAATTTCTTCTTCGATTAAGGCTTCTAATATTTTTTTATTAATTTTCATTTTTTTCTCCTTGTGGTATATACAGGCTACCAGTCCATTTCGCTTAACATTTTTTGCTCTTCACGAGTTAGCATTGGTTTTCTGTCGACCGAGTATTCTTCGTGAGTAAGGCCACCATGAGCTTCATCACAGCTTTTACCTGGATGGTCTTTGTCGTATTTTGAAGCTCCTGCATGCAAAGCCTTTTTTTCGGCCTCAAAAATGTCAATTTCTTCTTTAATAATTTGTATCAATCTAGATTTTGATATATTCATGCTGTCTCCTTGTTGTCTGTTATGTCAAAATTATATATTTTTAACACATCTTTTCTAAGATCTTCTAATCCATTTGGCTGCATTTTAGCAACTGATATTTTTTGTTGTACGATATTGTCAACATCTTTCGCGTCGACGTCTCCTTTGTGAAGCAAGACAGCTTTATATCTTGAAGATATTCTATCCCAGTTCACCTTGTCTAGTTTTGACTCTGCTAATGATAACACAGCAGCGGAGATCTCTTCAGATATTATTTGATGTAATTCTTGTTTTGTAATTTTCATTAGAGCGCTCTTGTTTAGGACCCTGGGCAAGAGGCACAGCTGCAGCTACAACAGGCGCAACAACTTTTGCATGCATTTTCTACGCAGCAGCACGTTTTCTTGAACAAGCTCGCTAGTTTTTTAAATAATGATTTCATTTGTTTATCCTCTTTTTATTTTAAGTTTAGTTTCTATTGTGTTTAAGCGCCTTAAGATATCTTCAAGTGTATCCTCAATTGTTGGCTTAACAGGTATTTTTTTATAGTCGCGACCAATATCAGGAAAAGCTTCATTAATAATCGATGTAAGTTCTTCTTGTACAATATGTTTTAATTCTTTTTGTGTGATTTTCATTTGTTTCTCCTTGGTGCCATGAAAAAGGCGCAGCCAAAAAATATTTTTTTCTCTTTATAAGTAGGTTATTATAACCTAAAAATCTTCTTCGTATATGTAAATTGGGTGACCCGGGTCGTCGACAGTCCTAGGCGTTTTTGCATGACCTCTTGCGATACGTTCAGGCACGTCGTCAAGTGTTGTTGTTAGGGTGTACATGTCTGCGCCCACATCTGCATCGACTTCGTCGATTTGAGTATCTTGACCAGAGGCAACGCGCCGCTCTCGTTCAGGACCTCGGCCGCGATGCATTCTTATACCAGATTGCACATGATGTACTCCAACACCTGTGCCATCCATACCACCCTCGATAGGGCCTTCTTTGACAATTTTAATTATATGTCGAAGCTGTTCAAGGGTTATTTCCATAAACTATGGCGCCATAAATTTTTCTTTTTGAGAAGAGAAGTCATCATGATCACGAGCTTCAAGCTCGGATTGACCACCACCCATGTGAGCCTCAAGCTCATCTAAAAGCTCGCTTAGGTCTCTTATGTCTCTTCTAATTAAGACACGATTAAGTGCAACATCTTTCTCGCCAGAGACGCCGGCAGAAGAATTTTGTCGAAGACTATCAAGAATTGCCTTTGCTTGCTTTATTAAACCTGCAGGTCCTTGCTCAGGCATGGCAGATTGATCGAGCGCGCCAGAAAACTTAAGATCACCCATTGTTTCATAAGGCGAGTCCCCACCGTACAGATCTCCCTCGGAAAAGATTTCGCCAATTTTTTCCTCTACCAGCTTTCTAAGCTTTGCTTTATTGACTTTCATTAATCCGCTCCGGCGGTCCGACGCGTTGTGGGCATTGTTGGCTTACCTGCGGCTTTTAAAATAGCTAATGTATCTGCGTCGTTTATCCGTGGCCCAGAGACTTGAACTGGCTTAGCGTTAGGAAACATTTTTTTCATTTTATCCGAAGGGGTAAAAATACTCTTACCATCAACTCTTCTTATGGATCCATCAAAAGCTAGAAGTCGACTTTTTTGATCTTTGGATAAATTAGGAAAAACGCTGTCTAGGTAATTAAGTACATCTTTCCTTGTAACCCCTTGAGAGTCCTTACCTTTGCTCTTCTTTTTCTTTTCAGCTCTTTTTTTCGAAAGTTGATTCATAAGCGATTTATGCGCTGCTATTTGTTGTTGCTTCCATACGTTGTAAGGAACAAACATAAAAGGAGTGCTACCACCAACGGCCGAAGACTTTTTAAGCTGGTTCGAAGGAATATTCGCGAGCATTTTTGCAACAAAACTTTCAAGGCTCGCAAGCTTGTAGCCGGCTACTTTTGATAATTCTAAAACTGTTTTACCAAGCTTCACCCCCATTATTCCCAAAGCATAGTCATATTCAAAATTGCCGACACTTGGCCCGGTCCGAGTGTATATTTTCTTTGATTTTAAAATTTTATTAACGGAATTCATTATTCGCGCAGCAATTTCTTTCAATTCTTTTTCCGAAGGTTGATTTTCTTGTTCCATAAAAACTCTAGCTAGTTCTTCAAACACAAGGTTCTCTAGAGTTGTTTCGAATTTCTTTTTCGATATTGTCTTTACTTCGCTCATTGTTGGTTCCTCATCCATGTCAGAAGGCATAGTTTTGATAGACATGCCTAATTGTTTTGCTAAAGCTTGTATAGCTTTTTCCTTATCAGGAAACTCGTCGTCTTTAAGATCGTCGATAACGCTTTGCATCCAAGGGAAAGCAGCTGTCAAAGGCAGCTCATCATCAACCTGCGCCATGGCATCGCCAAGCTCATCGCTTCGCATCATTCTGCGCTTGCCGCTAATCGGATCTTTTACCATGCGATAAGATTCTTCCTCCAACGGCCGCACCCGCGGCCTCGAAGCCGGCTGGGCAGAGGTTGCAGGTCCTTTCGATTTTTTGAGGTCTAAAAAGGCTTTAGACCGAGCGCCTCTCAAAAATGCTTTTCTTTTTTTTGCAGCAAGCTCCTTAGCTTTCTTCTTATCTATAGCTCTTTGTACGCGGCCGGCCTTATAATCTGCTAAGGATTGATCTTCACCGCTACCCATGGGCGCTGTCCCAAGAGGGTTAAGCGGATCTCTTACACCGTCTTGGGGTTCCGATCGGCCGGCTTTTTGCGCATCTGCTCTTCTTTGTCGAAGAGCAAGACGCTCGCGAGAAGCTTCGTCTTCAGCTGCGTCGACGCTAGCCCACACCTCGGATCGACGTCGAAGTATCTTTATCGCGTCATCAAGCCCTTTTTTTTCTAGAAAATCAGCTACAAATTCTGCCTCAAGCGGACCCATGCTGATTAATTCTTTGGTCGACACATCCAAAGCTTTGGCCGCGGCATCTAAAATCTCGCGATCAGATTTAGCTTCTTTTAAATGGTGGCGCCAGTTTTCAAAAAGTACTTTTGTTTTCATTATGGTAAAATCCTCTTTAGTGCGGTTTCAATCCTTTCAACTCTTTTGGTTAGTCTAGATATTTTTTGCAAAGCAATGCGGGATCCTTTATCCATTGATTTAGGATCGCTTAGACGAAGCATTTCTTTTGCTTTTTTTATACCTTTGCTAGCAACACTATCCGCTGCCTCACCTGCCGCATAACCTTTGGCGGCTGTACCTAAAGCAGCTGCAGCGGCTGGTAAGGCTTCTTGCATTTCTTCTTTTTTTGCTTTTTTCCAGTTGCCTTTGCTTCTAGAGTGGCCGCAGTTCGAACACTTATCAACGTCAGCATCATTATGATGGCCACAATTAGGGCATATAATCTTGCCTTCGTCTTCCTCTAGGATAGATATCATGACTTCCATGACCATATTCTTAAGCTTTTCGTTATCTAGTTTCATTGCTTTTTCCTTAAGGAAGCGCGTCCATTTCCGACTCTTCAGGTGATGCGGGAGATAGCCCTCCGCGATTTTTCATTTTTTGTTTGTGTAATTCTTTTCTTACGGCATCTAGTAAAGCTTGCGCATTGGCAGCTGTTTGACCGCTTCCTCCCGCAGCAATCTCAAGTCTTGTAAGACCAATGCGGCGAGATCGGTAGGGCCGGCTTTTATCTAAAGCGAGATCAGCATATGCTCGAAGCGCTCTGTCTGTTTCGACAACATCCCCAAATTCTTTGTCACGGATAGCTTGTTCTGCTGCTTTATCCGTATATGGCCCCATGGGCGGTTCGCCTTCGAATTCTCCATAGCCTTGCTGTGCATAGCGTTCATATGGTGTTTTTGCTGCCGGCACGTTTCCTTGTCGGTATCCTTGATACTCAAAACCATTATCTGCCTCATCTAGCTCAATACTTTCATTTAAGAAATACCTAGGATCTTTTCGCTTCTTGTTTTTGATTGGCTTGCCCCACCTACTCATGGCTGTTTCTCCTTTCAGGTCATATTAATTAGTTGTCTATTACACAAAAGAAACTAACTTTGTTTTCTGAACGACCCCTTATCTATAAAATTTTTTTTGCGTATTTTTTGGCTTACTGTTTTATTCACATATGGAAAAAAATAAGCCTTACCAGGGTGGGCCGCGCCTACCAATAGCAGCTGCCACTTCCAACCCGGAAATGCGCTGCTCTAGGCGTTGCTCTCTTTCCCTTAGCTTGGCTATCTCGCTTTTAAGCTTTTTATTCTCTTCTTTGAGTACTTTGACTAGCTCGATCTTGTCGCTTTCGCTTAGGCTTGGCTCTTCCATACTATAAGTATTACCTAGCTTCTCAAATCTCACAAAATTGTCTGCGTATCGTGAATGTATAAGGCCCGCTTTGGACACCCCTATAGCTAGGGGGGACTTACACTCGGGGCCTCTCCCCCCTCCCCCCCTATGTAGGCGTATTTGCTAAAGTTTTTTGCTCAAGGTCTGTGGAGGGTTTTAGGTTAATATTTATGTTGTCTCGCGCATATCGCTAAGTTGGCGATAATATTACGTTAAACTGTCAAGTAAAATCGACTTCTTCTTCGTCTGGGATGTAACTCTCATCAGGGGCTATCATGTAGGGTGCGCCATCCTTAAAAATGATCATCACCTTGCCCTCTTTATAGCGCCTTAGAGCCGCTCCTATAGCCAAAGCCAGGTTAAAGTCTCCCCTGTGGGCTGCTTCGCCTTCTAGGCGCAATAACTTGTGCTCTGTGAAGTCGATCACATTGTTTATTTCTTCATCCTCGGCCATGTCTCTGTCTCCCCTAAGCGAAACCTAAACTAAGTAGGCGGAATCGTTAGCGTTTTGAATGTGCTCTTAAGTGACTATAGGCACGGATTTGAGTAAATAAAGTCTATACTTTGTCTAATCTGTGCTTTGTCTTGGCTATGCATAATCACCAATGCATAAAAATAAAGGGTAGACTTTAGGGCAGGGGTAGCTAGGGTACTATATTTGTTACGTATTTTAACCTACGTTTACCACCACACCTTATGGCAGGGGGTAGGGTGCATAAATATACCTTGTACCAACCCTGACCTGAATGGACCATAATACTGGGTGAGCAAAATACACCCAGGCTAGAAGGGCAGGTCATCTTCTTCCCATGGCACAGGGGTCATCCATGATGGAATACCTCTGGCTAATAGCTTCTCCATATGCTTGAAGGCAGCTTTAGGGCCTTTGATATGAGATTTTTGTTCTTCATTAGCCTCGACCCAATGGACGCGGTACAGGGTCACATAGGGGTCGCTGTGACCGTATCCCTTTTTGACGTCCATTAGTTAAGCTCCCTCGGCTTGTCTGCTAGGTGCAGGTGTCGGCCCTGGTCATCCTCGACCCAGACAGGCCAGCCAGTGTCCAGCCATTGTCGGGCGGTGATCTCTACCTGCTGAAGGTTTGGGGTGTCATAACGCTGAACACCTCCAGAGCCGTCAGGAACGCATAGAAACCATGTAGCCTCGACTTCCTCTACCTTTTGGGGTGCAGGGCCTAGAAGGGCGCTCACAATGGCGCTGAGTCTATCTTTACTCATTATTTTTTGTCTCCTCGACCATGAAGTTAAGGTCGTCTGTCTGGCGTATCCATCGCCAGTGCTTGTCGTTGTCAATCGCTCTGAGAAGTGCAAGCGGTGTGCCCTCTGGATGGACACCGTGACGTTGGGCCACGTGAAGCTCTGAGACTACCCACAGAGCCCCCTGTTCTCTCACTCTGTTCTTTCCATGCTTGGTCTTGCCTGTAAGGGTCAGGACGTCTCCTACATGCATTTTCTTTGTGTCCTCGCCCATCTTAGAAGGATGCGCGGATCATGCTCTTAACACCATCGGCACCAAAGGAGCGGGTGAAGTGATCAGCCAACTTCGTGCGAAGCTGCTTTTCAATCTGACCAACGCGCTGCTTGGTCACGCCAAAGGACTTAGCGCACTGCTGCTCCTCACCGAGAAGCTCATTGATGATGCGGCCGCGCAGGATGGCGGCGTGGTTGGGCTTGAGCCCGTCCACAAAGCCCGT
>CEOA01050776.1_pt1 | contig 18426 bp, 21 predicted proteins | sample 530251 | NCBI WGS metagenome assembly CEOA01 (sample SAMEA2619838, study PRJEB7988) | marine metagenome | biome: marine biome (ENVO:00000447); feature: surface water layer (ENVO:00002042); material: "saline water (ENVO:00002010), including plankton (ENVO:xxxxxxxx)" | depth 5 m
TATAAAGAGGAGGTTGCATGCTAACCTGATACGATCTGGGCCCTGGGAGTATAAACCTGGTAGCTAGTTAACTAGTGGCAAAGCAAAGCCATAGCGCGCCCGAAAGCGCAGTAGAGAGAGCAAGAAAGGTCTTCGAGAGAAGGCCTTCTTCTCATATAAGGAACCCGCTCAGCAGAGAACCCGCGCTGAGAGAGCACGCCATTTATATTCTCTATGTATAGAGAACTTTAGTTCCCGAACCGGAGGCCCCATGCCAAATTTTTTTAGCTCGAAAAATAGTTCCCTTATATAGGAGTTCCCTTTTCTGCGCACGCCGAAGGCGTATAAGTTCCCTCTTACAAATATTCAGATAGTTCCGAATATCAGCTATCAGATAGTTCCCATATTGTTTATTGCGATTTGTTCCCTCTCTGGGGATTGTTCCGCGATTACATATTAAGGAACTTTAACGTTTATCCGCCGAAGAGCGGCATATGGCGCGCGGAAAATTTTTTTGCGCCTGCGGCGCGATACTAATATCTTAATGGCCTTATACAGGAACTATGTTAAATATTTTTATGACTTTAACTAATGCTATACCTGTAGCTGGAAGGCATGTATGCTATTTGCCTTCTGCTATCGAGAATATTTTAAAGCAGTCTGTAAAGCCGAAAGAAGTTATTATTATAGTAAGTGATTACTCTTCTGAAGATGATGATAATATAATAGAGAAATGTAGAGAGTTATTATATAAGAATGATATTGTTCCTATTATAAAAACATTTACCTTCGCTTATCGAGCTGGTAAAAATAGATCAATCGCTTATGATCATTGTAATACAGATATAATATCGTTTCAAGATTGCGACGATTTAACTCATAAGGATAGAAATAAATTAATCATAACTGCATTTGAACAATTAAATGCTGCTCAGATACTTCACGGTCAATCCTATAATGAAGATGCATTAGATACTAATATTAATTTTAAAGACTGCACTATTGAATGCGTTGATAATATTTGGACAGATCGTTCCGTTCTTATTAGTGATGTACATCATGGTGCTATCTCTTTACATATGGGGAGAATTAATTATGATTTTCATTTTCCTAATTCAAAGCAAGGTCAGGACGTACAGCTTGTAGAATCATTTTTAGATAAAAATAAAGAATTTAATACGGAACATAAAATGTATGTAATAAGAGATACAAGTATTTATGTATGGAGAAAGGAACACTCCTCTCATAATATTAGCGATAATCGAGAGAGTAAGAAATTAGAACTCTTAAAGTATCTTGGATTGTAATTTGCTAATTTAAAAATAAAGATTAAATTATAGTATGGATACAAAACAATTAAACTTTTTACTAGGTGCGCTTGACATGCTACCTATCGCTATCGGGCGTGAAGCTATTGCACACGGTCAAGATATATCTGTAGAGCAATTAGAATTAATTAAACGAGTAGTAGCTGATGTTAAAAATACTTCGTTTGAATTTGCTCAGCAGTAATTAAGATTCAGCACCACCGACGTCCTCGTGATCAGAACCATAGGTCCAAGATCCGTCGGCTATTCTTTTCTCTTTTAGTTCGTCAAAAGACTTTTCTTTGGTACCGCCGTCGTACGACCATCCGTACCCTTTATGTATCATTCGTTCCTGAATAGAAATATCTTCTCCGTTCTTATATAACCATCCAAGCATACGTCCGTACTTGCCGTCCTTTTCGGTTTTTATTATAATGTCTTCGAACATTAGTTCCTCTTCTAAGAATGCTGCTGCTTCTTTACCGAGATATTTTTCATAAAGATTTCTAGTTCTAGACTCCGGAGTATCTATTCCCGCAACTCTAACTCGTTCCTTTTTTGTAAGACCAAATCCTAAATCGATTAATATATCAACTGTATCTCCGTCGACTACTCTCAATACTTCTTTAACTTTGTATGTGTACATCTAAGTACTTATTCCTCCGGAACTTAATCTTCTAATATCTATTCCGGAAACGCAATATTGATAACTGAGGGAACTACTATATAATATAAGTATGGTAATTGTTAAGCTGAGATGCGATAAGAAAGTTAATCAAAAACTTAGAACATATAATATAGATCGCAGAAAGCTGGAAAATCTATTAATGTTCCTTACTAATAATATAGTTAATAAGAGAAAGACTTATTATTATGAGATTAAGGTTAAGGGAATATCTGGAGCTAGTTCACAGTATTTTTGGGAAGAGGATGAGATTGAAGTAGCTTTAAATGCTGCTGATTGTAAGTCTACTAAGCAGAGAAGCATATACTTCGTTCAAGGACTAGTTCATGAATATAGACATTGGGTTCAGTCTCAGTTACAAAATGTATCTAGTAAGCGATTGAATTATAGTGAGAAGGATATTGAAGAAGGTAACGATAACTATAAAAAGAATAAGTATGAACTAGAATGTATCGAATGGGAAGACTTAGTTGAAAAGTATATCGATCAACTAAAGAAATAAGTAAGGCGGTTATAAATAAAGTTATGGGTGCTAATAGAGAAGAAGATAAAAAAATAAATGAGATGTATCTTAACCAAGATGCTATAGGTTTGCAACAGCAGCGCGATCCAAATGGTAATTTAAAATACCCTGCAAAGTATGATAGAAGGAATTCAAATTTAAAACAGTTTGACGGGTTAGCAGGTTATAAAGGTAAAGCATCTGATGCTCGTATCGCTACCTCAGTAGACTTATCATCTGATAATGAAGGTAAAAAGTTACATGGTTATATAGATATGAAATCTAAACAAACTATTGAAACACCTGAGAATCCAGAGATAGTAATTGTAGGATTATATAAAACTGATTTACAGTATCTTAGAAAAGCTATTAAACAAGAACTACAACAGTACTCTGATGTAATGGAAGTAGATGATGAAGCTATGCAAGAGGATGCAGTTATAGGTAAGTTAACTGATAAGTACTCAGCGTTCATTACTAAAGTTAAAGCATTAGACGATGTTAAGAAGCAAATGCTTACGCCTCAATATAAGAGAAAAATTACTCTTGCAAAACGCAGATAATACATTATAATTAATGTATGCCAAAAACTAAAAAATATCTTAAGTGGAAAGATATTGATTATCAAATTCTTAATATTATTAATGGATTAGAGTCTGTTAGATTTGATACAGTTCTTGGACTAGCTCGAGGGGGAATGGTACCTGCTACTATTTTATCTTATAGATTAAACTGTCCTAACTTACAACAGCTCGGTGTAAGAACTCGCGATGTAGAATCTATTCAATATTATAATAATCCTTTATTAACTGGAAATGTGTTAGTAGTAGATGATATTAATGATTCTGGATTAACTTTTGCTTCTGTAGATAATTATATTAGATATCATTTTGATCATAATGAAATTAAAAGCGTAACATACTGCTCGTTGTATCAAAGATACGATACAAATTTTAAAAGAGGGGTTACAGGAGATGTTATCGAGAATGACGACTGGTTAGTCTTTCCGTGGGATTAAATAATTAAGTGAAAGCCGATCCATATTATTTTGAAGTTAAAGATGTAATTGCACAATTTCTTGCTGCGTTTGATGATATTGTTATAAAACGTTTTAACAAGAATAGAGAAATTCAAGATAAAATACATGTTCGATATCTTTATGCACCTAAGCAAAGGGTAATGCATGATATAATAAATCAAAATAAAACTATCGATCTACCGGCAGTTGCAGTTAATATTACTTCAATATCAAGAGATGTAAATCGTGTTTTTAATAAGTTAGATGGATTTTATTATAATTCGCCAGCTGGTAAAGCAAGTCAAACTACTCATATTAAACCTCCCATACCAGTTAATATTGAATTAAATTGTTCTATAATTTCGAGATATCAAACCGATATAGATCAAATCGTTAGTAACTTTGTACCATTTTGTAACCCGTATGTAATTATATCATGGTTTATGCCTAAAGCATTTGGTCTATCAGCTGATCAAGAAATTAGATCAGAAGTATTATGGAATGGTAACCTATCTATGAATTATCCAACTGAGTTAAATTCAACTCAAAAAGCTAGAGTTACAGCTGATACTTCTTTTACTATTAAAGCATGGCTATTTAAAGATATTGAAGATCCTGCAGGCAATATATATTTTATTGAAAACAATTTTATAGCTCAAGATATACTTACTGATTATGAATCTATGACAGGTGCAGCTGCTTTATCTTCTACTGCTACAGATTCATTTGAAGTATCTGGTTCACCATATATAACGGACATATTTTATAATAATGTATTATTACAGGAAGATCTTTTAGTAGATACATCAGATCAATTTGCTACTATTACATTGAAAGGTACTAGCTTAGGATTTACTGATAACGTTTTGATAAGTAGTACTGACTTTACGGGGCTCTCGACTCTTACTGCTAACGGAGGTTTAACATCTGTTGGACCATTTACCCGCCAAGGACCTGCTATATCAGGTCAAATAGTTCAAGATTTAAATATTGTAGATGATAATACTCTAAGTTTTACTATCGATAATGAATATTTAAATCGTAAGGGATCAATAACATTTGTACCTTATAATACCGCAGGCTATTACTCATCATTTCAGTCATATCTTTCTGCTGATGCTCCAAGTGGTGCTGATGCAAAAGGTAACCCAACTACATTCTTAGAATACCCAATAGGATTTTATGTACAGGTAGATCCTTTACCAATAGCAATGAATAAATCTATTCTAGGTGTTATTAACGGTACGGTTAAATCATTGTTTATACCCAAGGAAGGATATTAATACATCTTTATTATTAGATAATTAGTATTAAATAAATATACATATGGCAGATTCAGAGCAAAGAGGATTTTTTCAGTCAGGGATTTTTAAAAGTATAGCTAATAAGCTACCATATCAATCACCTAATGCACAGGACTTGATGAAGGAATTAAATCCTAAATATGACGTCTTTCAAGATACAGGTGTAAGAAGAACTGAAGCACTTGCTAATCAATCTATATTTTATAACAATGAATATAATAATATAGCTGCAGGTCAAATTAGTACTGATGGTCAGTATGCTGAATTAGTATATGCTAATATTGAAGAGAACAAAAGCGGTCGTTTACGTGATTATAGAGTAATGGCTTCTTTTGCTGAGATATCAGATGCTTTAGATGAAATATGCGATGAAACTATTAACCCTGATTCTAAGGGTAATATAATTAATCTTGAATTTAGAAATACAGAACTAAGCGAGTTAGATCAATTAACAATTGAAAAAGAGTTTGAAAAATATATAGACTTCTTTAACTTTGAAAAGAAAGGTTTTGAGTACTTTAGACAGCTACTCGTTGAAGGAGAATTATATTGGGAGCATATTATACATAAGAAGCATGCTAAAGAAGGTATTTTAGGTGTAGTAGCTTTACCAACTGATTTAGTAGATTCAGTCTACGATAATATTCAAAATATGCTTATTAAAGGTTATATACTACGTAAGCCTATATTTGACCCTAATAAGCCTGATAAGGTAGCTAAGATGGAGCTTATTCCAATGGATCAGAATCAGATAACTTATGTCAATTCTGGTATATGGAATCAAGATAAAACCTTTAGATTACCATTTATAGAGAATGCTAGAAGAGCATATCGTCAATTATCCTTAGTTGAAGATGCAATTGTAATTTATAGATTAGTAAGAGCTCCTGAGAGATTAATATTTAACGTTGATGTAGGTAATATGTCGCCTCCTAAAGCTGAAGCTTATCTAAGAAAACTTATACAACAATATTGGTCAAAGAAAACTTTTGATGTAAATCAAGAGGGCGCAGTTCAGAAATTTAATCCTCAATCTATGCTGGATAGTTTCTGGTTTGCTAAAAGAGCAGGTTCAGAAGGTACTTCAGTAACACAGATAGCTGGTGGTGCTAATTTAGGTGAATTATCTGACTTAATGTATTTTGTAAATAAGCTTTATAAATCTCTTAAAGTACCAACAAATAGACTTAATCCTGACGGTAATGTATCTGATGGTTTAGAGATGCTAAGAGACGAGCTTAAGTTTGCTAAATTTATTATTAGATTACAACAGCAAATGGCAGGTGGTCTTAAGAATGGTTTTTATACTCATTTAGAATTAAAAGGACTTAAAAAGAAATATGATATTAAAGAACAAGATATTCATATTGAATTTAATGTACCGACTAACTTCTATGAGTTAAGAGAAAATCAGAAATTAGAATTAAAGGCTTCTAATTATAATAACTTAGCAGCTAATGAATTTGTTTCTGCTACATACTCTCAAAAGAGATATCTTGGCTGGAATGAAACAGAGATCAAAGCTAATAGAGAATTTTTACGTAAGGATGCAGAATTTCAATGGGAGCTACAACAGATTGCAGCAGCTGGACCAAACTGGAAAGATCAATTTCAAGCTGAAGGAGCTCCTGGCGAGGCAGTAGCTAGCGGTGATGTAGGAGCAGCACCTGGTGAACCTCCAGCATTTGGAGGAGGACCTGCAGATACAGGTGGAGGAGATACTGATGCTGAAGCCCCAGAAGTTGCTAATGCAGACGCAAGCGTACCTGAAGCACCTCCACCACCAGCATAATGTAGTAAAGTAAGCGCTAAAACTTAAATAATATTAATGTCAAAGTGCGAAATAAAACCAATATCAGCGTTTCAGAGTACTAATCTGAACAATAAGATTAATACATTTAATGATGTTAGTGATAGAATCTTACATACTTTAGGCTATCCATTCATTAATATTGAAATACATCGTGATAGTCTCTATACTAATATACAGCTTGCAGTAGAGATGTTTACAAAGTTTGCAGGTTATACTCAGGAATATCTTCTCTTTGATAGTAATTTATATAATGTAAATCAAGGAATTAGATTAGATCATTTAATGTCAATAAATCCAACTGCTTCAGCTCCATCTAGTGCAGTAACAAGAGATGAAAAACTTGCAGTAAGAGCTAAAGATGAAGCATTGTATCAAGGTCAATCAGTTGAATCTAAAGATTTTTCAACTTATTTAAGATCGCCTACAGATCCAGCAGAGGAAGGTGGTTCTTTGTTTGTAGCTGATAATCTACCTAAAGAATCTCTCTATATAACTACAAGTGCAATGCCGGCTTATTACTTTGGTGTTGGTGATGGAGGTGGTACTTTAGATGGCCGTGTAGGTATGATTGATACAACTACTGCTAATATATCGGCACTTTCAGGAGCATTTAAGCAAGGTACTTTCGTTAATCAGATATTAACCCAGGAGTTTTATGATATATTCTCAAATACTACTGCATTTTCTGCTATATCATCTCATTTTACTGAAAGCAAAAAGACTGAATTTACTATTAGAGGTGAAAAGAAATATGAAGAGGTAGGGTTTATGAATAGCTTTGACTACGATGTAATGGATTATCGTAAAGTAATAGCAGTTCAAGATTTTGAGGAAGGCTCTACTACCGGTATTAATACTCTATTTACTATCGAACAGACATTAGCTCAGCAAACATATTTTAGTTATGCTATGGGTAACTATGGATTTGATTTAATTAGCTGGTATATATTAAAAGATTGGCTCGAAATGAGAGAAAAGCTACTTGCTACTAAAAGAAGTTATACTTTTGATGAAAGAACTCAAATATTAAGAATGTATCCTCAACCTCGTTCATCAGGTAGTAACGGTGCGAGATTTTACGGAGTAGTATCTTGTCAAGTTGAACGACCCATAAGAGATGTAATTAAAGAACATTGGGTTTATCAATATGCTTTAGCTTTAACTAAAATTACCGTAGCTAATATTAGAGGTAAATATGGATCTGTAAATTTATTTGGACAAGGCCAGTTAAATTATAATGATCTAATGTCACAGGGATTAGCAGAAAAAGCAGCTCTAGAAGAAAAGTTATATACAGGAGCTCCTGGTATGGGAGATGCAGAGCCTCCTTTATTCTTTGTAGGTTAAACTATTTAGCTTCAAATACTTCTATTAGTTTATTAATAACTCCACTTGCATCAGTTACATCTACAGTTTCAGTCTTAGAAGATGATTTAGTTTTTTTAGTAGTGACTTCTACATCATAATCACCATATACATCATCAACATCTTCTATTGATAAATCAACATCCTCTTCTTCTTCCTCTATATTATCTACTATATTAGATACTTGGGTAGAACCAATATCAGTAAGAATAATGTTTAGTAGTTGGTTAGTATTTTTCTCTTCTTTAGATCTACCTACAAAGTCTATTATTTCTGCTTGGGTAAATTTTCCTTTAAGTGATTTTATTGGATCACCATACGATCCATAACATAGATGTACTAGATATTGTAACGTTATATCTGCAGAGTCTTTAATAAGATAATAAGCTCCTTTTTTAAGAATCTTTACACCTGTATCAGGTTTTTCTGATGCTATCTTAGCAGGTCTCAATAATTTACTCTGTCTTATAGTACTATTACTAATAATTTTCTCTTCAAATGTCATAACTATATTTATATAGATGAGCACTGGAAATAATAAACGTTATAGACAAGGAGTGTATAAACCTGTAAATCGAAGCAAATTTACTGGGAGCTCTGACCCTATATATAGGTCGAGTTGGGAGTTAAAGTTTTTTAGATGGGCCGATAAAAATAAAAACGTTTTATTCTGGGGTAGTGAGAATATTGTAATACCATATATAAGTCCCCTTGATCATAGAGTTCATAGATATTTTGTTGATAACTTTATTGTATTCAAAGATAGTAATAACAATAAAAAGAAATTTTTAATTGAAATTAAACCAAGTTCATCTGTTGAAAAGCCTATAGCTAATAATAGAAAGAAGAAAACTACTATTATATATGAGCAACGAACCTGGGTAGTAAACCAAGCTAAATGGGAAGCAGCTAAAAAATGGGCTAATAAAAAAGATTGCGAGTTTTTAATTCTAACTGAAAAGGAGCTTAACATAAATTAAAGATCCTAAGAACAGTATAAAAATGTTCCCTAATCGATAAATAATAATATGGGTTTAAATTTAATAGTAGAGACACCAGCTCCTAAAGAGGAATTCGAGTATATTGTCGAAGAAGGTAATAGTAAAGATTCTAAAAATTTCTATATCAAAGGACCATATATGATGGCTGAGGGTGTTAACCGTAATAAGAGAATCTATCCATTAGAAGAAATGCAAAAAGAAGTTGAGCGGTATCAAAATACTATGGTTGATACAGGAAGAGCTATGGGTGAATTAAACCATCCAACTACTGCAGATGTAGATTTAGAAAGAGCATGTCACTTAGTTACTGAAATGTCACAAGATGGTAATGTGTTTCATGGAAAGAGTAAAGTGTTATCTACTCCAACTGGTTTAATTGTTAGATCTCTAATTAACGATGGTGTAAGAGTTGGTATGAGCTCTAGAGCATTAGGTCAACTTATTCCAGAATCTGGAACCGAAGGTGTTAATAGAGTTAAGGATTTTAAATTAGTAGCTATTGATTGTGTAGCAGATCCGTCTTTCCCCAAAGCATTTGTTAATGGTATTTTAGAAAGCAAACAATATGTAGTTAACAAATATGGACAATTTGAAGAGGCATATGATAATTTTGAAAAAACAATATCTAATTTACCTTTAAAAAATAGAGATGAATTTTTAAAAACTAATATGTTGAAATTTATAAAAGGGCTATAAATATATATAATGAGTAATAAAACACTAGAAGTTAAGTCTGATATTAAGAGCTTTATTAATAAAATACTAGATAAAGACTATAAAAGTGCACATTCGCACATTACTAACGCTGTTAACAAGAAAATTAAGCAGCAAATGATAAATAATAATACAACACTTTTTTAATTATGAAAAATATTTCCGATATACTAAGAGAGGCAACCGACGGACAAATTGATGAGTCGGTCTTGAGCGACATTGAATCTGCTTTTGAAACTCGTGTAGCAGAAAAAGCTAAGATACACGTCGATAAAGCTTTACTTGAACAAGATGAGCTATATACTTCAAAGCTTGAAGAGTTGCTAGAAGCTCTTGATCTTGATCATACTAAAAAATTAAAGAAGATTGTTGAAGCTATCGATGCTGATAGAACAGGAAAGTTAAAAGCAGTTATCGGTAAATATGAATCAATTTTAAGCGAAGATGCAGATGGATTTAAACAAGAATTAGTTGAATCTATTTCTCAATATCTAGATGCATTCTTAGAAGAATCTATTCCATCTACTGAAATAAAAGAAGCAGTTAAAAATAAGAAAGCAATTGCAGTGCTAGAAGGTATTCGTTCGCACTTAGCAGTTGATGCTGCTCTAGAGAAAGACAGCATTAAAGAAGCTGTTGTTGATGGTAAGAAGCAAATAAATGAAGCTAGTCAAAAGCTTGAGTCTGTCCTTCAAGAGAAGGTTGTTTTGGAAGAAGAATTAAGGGCATTAAAGTCTGATAAACTTCTTAGTGAAAAAACAGCTGATCTCGATGAAAGAACTGGGAAGTATATCCGTAAGATGTTATCAGGAAAAGATCCTGAATACATCGCTGAAAACTTCGATTATACAGTTAAATTATTCGAGAAGAAAGAAGAGAGCAGGCTCGAGGGCTTAAAGACAGAAGCACTGACAGAATCTACTAAAGTAGACAGAGTTGTTGAAGAAAAGGTTGAAGAAAAACCTAACAACCCATATATGTCAGAGCTTAGCAAATACTAATTTTACATTGTATTGAGGTCTTTTCCTGAGTTTCCTTGCATTATAATGCATTGGGGTCGAAATAACTAAAAGGAAAATACAAACTATGAATCAATCAATCCGTCCTACACAGGCATATATTGACGAATCAAGAGCAGCTTCCCTACTTGAAAAGTGGGCACCTGTTTTGGATTACACTTCTAAGTCTGTAGCTCCTATTGAAGATAGCCACACACGTTTAAATACTGCTATGCTTTTGGAAAACCAAGAGTCATGGTGTTTGAACGAAGCTGGACCTGACTATGCTGGTAGCGGTAACGTTGCTGGTAGAGGTGGTGCGCTTGGTGATGCTGATTCAATTGGATCTTCGAACCGTTTCCCAGGTACTCCTGGTGGCGATTCGTATGCTACTAATGACTTCCGTCTTCCAAAAATCTTGATTCCTATGATTAGAAGAACTTTTCCCGAGTTAATTACAAACGAAATCGTTGGTGTACAGCCAATGGCAGGACCTGTTGGTCTAGCATTTGCCCTTCGTTACCGTTATTCTGGTGAAACACTAGGTTATGGTACTGATGGCGTGCAAGACGGCACTACTAATGCAGGTGTTCTAACAGCTGCTGGTAATGCTCCAGGTGGCGCAAGTGGAATTCTTGCATCTGCTGCTGATAAAGAAGCAGGTTACAACTACCTAAATACTGCCTATACTGGTACATCTTCTGCTCAGCTTTCTGGTATTAGCGGAGGTGCCGTAGGCAACTCTGATAAGATCATTACTGCTGGACAAGATGACGGTGTAGCTGCTATTCTTAGAAACTTCGAAGTAACAGGTAATATCCCTACTTTTGAAGTATCTTTCGAAAAGACTGCAGTTGAAGCTGGAACAAGACGCCTAGGTGCTCGTTGGTCAGTAGAACTTGAACAAGACCTTAAAAACATGAATGGTATCGATATCGATACTGAATTGACAAACGCTATGTCGTATGAAATTCAGGCTGAAATCGACCGTGAAATGCTTGTAAGAATGATTCAAGTTACATTTACTGCTGGTCAAGGTCCTGGTTTCTCTATCTGGGCTCCTCAGTCTGCTGATGGCAGATGGCTTGTAGAGCGTAACCGTGATTTCTACCAAAGATTAATTATCGAAGCTAACCGTATTGCTGTAAGAAACAGACGTGGTGCTGCTAACTTTATTGTTGCAACTCCTCGTGTTTGCGCTATCTTGGAAATGCTCCCTGAATTCCAGTGGGTACCTGTACAAGGTAATGTTAATACACAGCCTGTTGGTGTAGCTAAGATCGGAAATCTTGGTGGACGTTTCAACGTTTACAGAGACACAAGAACAGAAGGTAATAACATCGATGCTGCAGAATCTGCAAGACCTGAGTATGCTCTATTGGGCTACAAGGGACCAGAATTCTACGACACAGGTATCATCTACTGTCCTTACATCCCGGTTATGGTTCAACGTACTATTGGTCCTAACGACTTCGCTCCAAGAGTAGGCTTGCTTACTCGTTACGGCGTTGTTGATAATATCTTTGGTGCTAACCTCTACTATCACACGATTCTTTGTACTGGACTCGGTCAAGCATTCACTCCTGCTACGCAGAGTGTTTACTTCTAAGCCTTACAGAATTAAACTTAAAGCCGTTACAACTTTATGCTGTAACGGCTTTTTTTATGGCTCCGAATATATATTCGGAATTTTTACTTATATCTATTAGATAAAGACATTAACGTAGGTGCCCATAATCCAACAAAGATACCATTAATCGGATTACCCGACCAGATACCAATAGATAGGACAACAGAAGCTAATGAAGCATAAAAGAATACTTTATTCTTGTTCATATCCGTTCCTTTCTTAAATTTATTGCTTAGAGGTTTTAATATGAACTACGTCAGGATCAACTAGACTACCGACGAATTCATCAATTAAATCTTGACTCGATGCTCTTACAGGATTAATATCTATACCACCACGACGAGCATATAAACACATAACTAATAGCTCAGAAGGATCAAAAGCATCTTTTAATCTTTTATAAAAGCACTCACAAATTTCTTCATGAAAATGACATTCATCTCTATACGAAACTACATACTTTTTAATACTATGAGCATCAATAGCATTCTTAGATTTAATATAGATAAATACATCACCCCAATCAGGTTGCGAAGTTACACGACAGTTACTTTTAAGTAACCCAGAATAAAAATACTGCTTAAGATCTCTTTTACGAGCTACTGCTTCGAGCAAGCTCGGATCTTCAGTATATTGAGTATATTCAAAGTCTTTTTCATCTTCTAAATGATCAACATTAATATATTGATCCATATCCCAAGCACCATTAGGACTATTATAAGTTTTATTAACTCGAGCCCCATCTTGGAATCTTACTACTACATTAGTTTCAAGTAAGTCACTTAAGTCTTTACTCGTTGTTTTCTCAAACGAACTAATAGCAACATCTCTCTCAGCAGCTACTCTTGTCATATTAAACGAGTTAAAGTATAATTTAATACTCTTACTTTCAACTATATACTTACTACTACAAGGATATACACACTTTACTACCCCAGTTACAGGACACCCATTATCTAAAAGAAATGAGCATTCATATGCATTCCATGTATCTGAACCTACGAAAGGTAGATCATCATCGAATATATTTAAATATTCACGATTATTACTTCGAGGTTCTTTTACTAATAAACCAGGATCATACTGACTCTTATATTGAGAAGTCTGACCAAGGTGCTTACTTATTCTACTATTATCTAACGTTTTATTTGCCATAATTATCTAAAGTTTTATATATTGTTGTCATACGTTCTTTTTTACTACCAGTTAATCTTACAACAGGTATCTTAAAATGTTCTATAGCTTCCTCAAATAGCCTAACTATACCGTCTCTAAATTCTGTATTAACGCTTCTTTCACCATCATCCACTAAAGGTATTTCAGGCTCAGCATAAAAAATAATATCTATTTTATCGATTAATTTTTTAAATAAATATTCAGTATAGTTATATAATTCTTCTCCTACTACTTGATTAGGACCAGCATATAAGTACGTTGTATAAACTAAACCATCTAATATACATCTATCCATAACTACATCTTTACCTCTATAAATTAGATAGTTATCTAAATGCTTAGCTAATATAGCTAATTGAGTCAATTCGTCACCATCTTCATTAATAGTTAGATCATACTTTTTCTTTACCCATCTAGTAACTTCATGCTGAAAAGTATAACCATTAAATCTACCATCTTTTTTACATTCTTCTAGTAAAGTAGACTTACCCGTACTCTGCGCTCCTGTAAAACTAATTACCATATACTATATTCCTAAAACAACCCGTATTATATTCGATACATTCCATCATATCATCATCAACTTTAATATCAATAAGATCAGCTAACTTAATAGAAGGTTTAGTTTTTAATCCCATATTACCAGTATATCGAAGTTCCTTTATACCTGCAACTACCGGATTAGAAGTATCGACAGATCTTATAGAATAATCATTAGTATATGCTTTAAATTCTTTAGCTAACGAACAGCCGAGTAGATGATGAGGTTTATTATAATCCCAGATGCCATCATTTTTAAGATCTTTAATAAATCTTTGACGACCGGTACACCATCTTTCTAATTCAGTCTTACCTCTACCAGTAGCTACATAATAACTATAATCAAAACTTATAGCTACATAATCAGATTGCTCAGACATATATCTATAACAATCTACCAATTCATCATAAGTTTTTCCTTGTACAACACCAATACGTAGTCCAGGTAGATCAGGGTATTTCTTAACAAAGTCATTATAATTTAACATTGTTTGATAACCATCTTCCAAAACGTCAGGTACTATATAATAAGACGGTTTTAATTCTTCTACATACTTAGCAAACTTATCAGAATCAAAAGCTTCACCTAACTCAAATATACTATTATCTAATAGTACCTCCCTATCTTGACTCAGAGAGTTTTTAAAGAATTCATAATACTCAGGATGAGTTTCAAATAAATGAACCAAGGCATAATCATAATCATTATACTCCTTAGATTCTTCTAAGATACTAATAGGACTTTCATGAGATACTAACATAATACTATTATAGTATATAAAACTTGGTTTTCAACGTAAATAATTGTATGGCGTGTATTAAATTTAATATTGATAAATTAGCTAATAAATTAGGTAATATGGCCGCATCAGCACTGGATGAGGTATCATCTCAGTTAGGTAAGGTAACACAAATAGCAGATACACTAGCTTCTGCTGCTGAAGACATAGGAAATTTAGCTGCTAATGCAGTAGAGAATTTTAAAAAGATAGCTTCAGGTGAGCTACCCAGTTTAGAAGATATAAAAAATAAAGTTTTTTCAGAAATAGACTCTGCAGTATCCGCTGTACTTGATGAGTTTGAAAATACTTTAGATGCTCTAGGTGAAGAACTTCAAAATTTAGAAAATTTTATTTCTGAACAACTTGATTGTATGAACGATGCAAAAACAAAAATGGCAGAAGTTGCTTCTATTCAAGGAGGGTTAACTAACAATATATCAAAAAATGTGGGTAAACTAACTAATAATCAAATAAGAGATATGCAGTTACAAACTGATCTTGTTGATGGTAAAAAACTTCAAGAACAGTTATCACAAAGCTTTGCTAAGACTGCTATAGCAGCACAACAATTAAAAGCAGAGAAAGGTAAATCTTTTTCTCAGCAAGCTAAAACTCAAGAAGATATAGTAGATAATTTTGACGTATTAACTAAATCGTTTAATGATGAGAATCAATTTGCTCATTTTAATAAAATACCTGAAGTTTTATCTGATAGTGAATTTGAATCTAAGTTTGGTAAAACGCCTCAACTATTTGATGAAATTGATATGAGCGGGTTTAATCCTGATAATGCTAACTTTGCAGCATTAGTAGATCCCGACACTACTGAAGTTGTGGGCTGGATAGATGAAGTTTCTGGTAAAACGTTTGATGAGTTACCAAGTTAGTTAAGTGCAATAATATATTTTTAATTTAAATATAATAGATGATAGATAAAAATACATATTATGGCAATTATGTTGGAATAGTTGTTCAGAATAACGATCCAGAATTTGCTGGAAAAGTTAAAGTATTTGTACCGCATTTAACACCTACAGTATATAGTGGATGGATAGATGGAAACACTAGTAAAAAAATTACTAAACTTCTTGGTAATAATGTTAATGGTGATCTAAGTGAAATTTTAGGTACTTTAAAAACTCGATTACCATGGGCAGAATGCGCTGCTCCTTTAGTAGGAGAAAGCTCAACAGGTAGATTCAATAATCATTTTAATGCAGGGTCTATATCTGAAAGTAATTTTTTAACTACAACATTTAGTAACGGGGCAAGTAGTCTATCTGCAGAAGGTAGCGCACCTAGTAGTTTGTATACAAGTACTAGTGCAGGTTTATTAAATGATGCCTTTGTTACTGCTGCTGATAATATTAATAGACCTAATCCTTTAGCATATAATTATAGACCTAATACTTACTCTAACGCAGCTAGAGGAGCTTTTGCTATACCTTCAGTAGGCTCTCATGTATGGGTATTTTTTAGAGAGGGCGATCCTCAGTTTCCTGTATATTTTGCTGCTAGTTTTGGTCAATCAGACTGGTCAGGCATCTATGGAAAGCAAGCTCAAGAAGATTATCCCGGTACATATGAAAATATAAAAACACAAGAAATCGATCATAACGTTTCTAATTACAGAAACAAATATGTTGTAAACCAAAAAGGCGGTTCTTTAGAATTTATTAATACAGACTTAAATGAAAAAGTAAAACTATCTCATTATTCAGGATCATTTACTGAAATGACTAATGAAGCTACTATAGAGCTAGCTACAGCAAATAAAAACTCTTTAATATTAAACGATGTATATAATACTACACGTGGGTTTAAAAATGAATTTACAGGTAAAAATTTAGACGAGACAGTAAAAAGAGACAAATATAAAAAGGTTGGATCATTAAACGATATTAAGTTTAAAGAATGGAATAAGATAGTAGCACCCATACAAGAATTTAAACAATTATTTGAAATAAAGCGTACTGGAAATAATAACGTTAAGAATGCAAATAATGTAACTATTTTAAAACGTAATAGTGTATTGCAGGAGCAAGATGGTACTTTTCGTTGTAATCCCGTTACAGATGGTACTTTTACTTTTAAAGCACTAGATGGAATGACAAATGATAATCCAGGGGATTTAAACTCTGCAACTTATAGTTGTATTGCAAATAATAGTAGCGATGGACCTAGCACCTTAGCGGGAACCGACAATGCAATAAATACCGGATGCTTTCCCGCAGCGGGCGGAGCTGAAACTACAGCAAGCCCGTCTACATCTGGAGGTACATGGACAGTAGATACAAGAAAAGATACTCTGCAAACTTTAATAGAAAGTAAACTACCTGAACTTACTAAGATTGAACAAGATCTTGGAATAGGTGGTAGTGAAATAATTCAGATTACTAAAAATAAAGTTGAAACTATTGGTATGATGATGAATAGCTTTGGTAACTATAGGTTAGATCCAATAGGTAAATCTACAGCTAGTGGTGTTAAAGTAGGCGGTAATGCAACGTATTTAAATAGAGAAGCATCACCACTTTTAGAATATGTTCATGTACAAGATTTACCGGGAGGTTCATCCACTCTAAATGTTTCTAATAGATATAATGTAGTTGTAGGTGCTGGCGGTCTAAATCTTAAATCATATGGACCGACTAATATAACTGGTAGTATTACTAATGTTACTGGAGAACAAGTTAACATTGGTTCTGCTAATGAAATTAATTTAGATGCACATACTATTAATATATCAGCCGAAATATTAGCTTTAAGAAATAAACGTCAACACCAAGTATTAATTGATAGTAGTTTAGGAGTCAATAAAAATGTTATTATCGGCGGTGGAGTGCATATTGAAGGTGAATTACATGTACAACATATTACCGCTCCAAGAGAATATCAAGTAACTGAAAAGACTCAATTATTTGGTAAAGCTAACCTCGCAGGCACGGTTTGTGGATGTCAAATAGGTTCTGCTATTGGTTCAGATTCAGCCGGTCATACTATTGATATTCCTGTTTATGCATGTGGAGCTGATGAAAATAGTTTAGTAATGTATGATCATTCACATGCATTTGCTAATTTACCGCTATCATTATGTGATAATAATAGACAAGTTAGAAATGCATCTAGAGCAGCATTTTCATGCAACTGTGCAACTGGTGAAATGACAACCGACAGAGTAGTAGCGACTTGCCGTGTAAATACAAAAAAATAACTTTTTACTCAATATAAGGAACTATAAAGAATAAATATCTATTAAATGGCTTCGTTTAAATCTATTCAATCTTTCTTCGATAATCTGAACTTTAGTACGTTCTTGCTTGCTGCATTAGGTGCATTAGCTGCTCTCTGGCTAAATACTCAATATGTATCTCAAGAAGTATACCAGAAAGATCAAGAAATAATTAGATTAAAAATTGAAAGCTTGGAGACAGAAACCCAAGCTTTACGTTTTATGGCGCAATCTAATCAGAACGATATAAAAGAATTACTACCTTTAATATCTAAGATAGAAAATCTAATAGCAAATTTTGTTACTCCGAGCGGAGATATTATTCTTACAGAAAGTATGAAAGAAATGGAAGTTGATATAGCTGAAATAAAGAAAGATAT
>CEOA01003805.1_pt1 | contig 18375 bp, 18 predicted proteins | sample 530251 | NCBI WGS metagenome assembly CEOA01 (sample SAMEA2619838, study PRJEB7988) | marine metagenome | biome: marine biome (ENVO:00000447); feature: surface water layer (ENVO:00002042); material: "saline water (ENVO:00002010), including plankton (ENVO:xxxxxxxx)" | depth 5 m
ATTTATGGTGGATAGAAATGCACCCTGGAGGTTTGTTTTTAATTTAGCTTCTGGTGGCACAACTAAAGGCGGTAAGTTTAATACCGACATGATTAAAACTTACGATGGTAAAAAAATAAGTCAAAAATTAGTGGGCACTGGTGGCGCGTTCTTTATGAGTAAGTATGGAGTTACTTTCTTAAAGCAAAGAAAGGACGCTCCAGTGGGAGAGTCACATCCGCTGGCCGGCACTTCGTTTAGCACCCACGTCTTTGATCAGTATTATAGAAAAACACATTTACATGAGATAGAAAACATTAGAAATTATATGTTTTTATTTTATTCTTCATTCTTTAATCAGTTTACTACGTTTAGCAAGCTTGAAGAATATCAATGTCAGACTTCACTAGAGTTTAACACAAAATTAGCAATAAAATATATTAATAGAAGGGAGTTGCCTGGACAAGATCCTAGATTTGCAGGAACAAACGTTTTGATCCCAGATGTTTTTAATAAAACATATAAAGATGATTTTTGGCTGAGTTTTATTTTGAGGTTTAGGCTTTTGGAGACAAAACAAAATTTATCGGAAGCAAGACTGCAGAGAATAGAGCGAGATATGATGGGAATATATAGGGCTATAGGAAGAACAGCTGCTTTAAATTACATTAATAACTTGACAAAAGGCTTTCACGATCTTAAGTTTGTACATGAAGGAGATTACCATCAAGGGCAACCACGATCTGAATACGAATCAAGAAAAAGAAAGTCTCTCATGGAAATATATGAGAGCACAGACACTGAACTAGTTGCGACTTTGAATGAAATAAAATAATCTATGCTTTTTCAAACGCTTGATAACAAAAGGGAGTGTTATGCAGTCTACTCCGATGGAGAGCTTTATCACTACCCTAATAATTTACACATGACGGAAACTTGGGATTGGACATGTCACGCTCCGCCTAATGTTGACTTTGCACAAGTGTGGTGTAACGGAAAAAGTCTAAGTGAGGTATGCCCGGAAGAACTTAAAATTAGTTTACAGCATATCCAAAATAAAGCTCGGGCTTTTTTTAAATCATTTCAATCTTCAAAAATATCAATGGATGATGTGTGCTTTTATGATTTAGTTCCAAAAAATTTTTTGTTAGATTATTGCAATATTAAAAATGAAATATCTAAGCATGTTTTTTCTAGCTACCAAAAACCAAAAAACTATGACTTTTTAGTTGAGCTTGTAGAGATGCTTGATGATATATCTTGTCACACGTTGAACTTTGACCACACAAGACTATCATCATTATCAGCAGCCGAGCACAAAAAAGCATTGGCGTGCAATAATTTAAAAAAAATATTTTATAATCCATGGGGTAGTGTTACGGGACGGCTAACCACGAGACCTAATAGCTTTCCAATACTAACACTGCCTCGTACTTTACGCTCAGGCCTGACTCCAAACAATGATCTTTTTGTTGAGCTAGATTACAATTCTGCAGAGATGAGAACAGCGTTTGCTCTTCTGGGGATGCAGCAGCCGGAAAATGATATTCATGATCATCTTAAAAGCGAGGTCTTCAATGATAAGCTTAGTAGGGATGAGGTTAAACAGAAAGTTTTTGCTTGGCTTTATAATCCAAAAGCTAGCAATAAAAAATTGCAAAAGTTTTTAGAGAAAGAAAAGATTCTAGAAAAGTATTACACGTCTGGAATTGTTAAAACTCCATTTGATCGCGACATACAAGTTGAGCCAGAAAAAGCATTGAATTATCTAGTTCAAAGCACCACTAGTGATTTGTTCCTAGCACAAGCTATCAAGATATATAATATGCTTAAAGATAGCAACTCTCATATTGCTTTTTGCATCCATGACAGTTTAGTGCTAGATGTTGAAAGATCTGATAGGCAGTTGGTGTCAAAAATAATCTCTGTCTTCTCACAGACACCGTATGGTCATTTTAAAACAAACGTCTCTTTTGGTAAAGATTTTGGCACTATGAGGAAAATTAAATGAATGTGATAGGTTTAGGAGAGGCAGGCTGTAAAATATCTCATTATCTTAGCAAATATGATGATTATCAAACATTTCAGATCGATGTAGAAAATAAGCAATATGATAATTTTATAAAAATTAAAAAATTAGATAGCCATGAAGATTATGAAGCAAAGTACAAGCCTTTAAAAATAAATGTTGCCAATGGGCTTGATACGTTTTTAATACTGTCGGGTGCTGGTGCAATATCTGGTGCTGTTCTGAGAATATTAGAGCAGCTAGACAATAACAATGTTAAAATTATTTATATAAAGCCTAGACTCTCAGAGCTTTCCAGCTTGCAAAAGACTCGCCATAGAATTGTAAGTCAAGTGCTGCAAGAATATTGTAGATCTGCAAAACTAAAAGAGTTTACAATTATCGATAATTCTCTGATTGAAGATTTATTGCCAGAGATACCGCTTGATGATTATTGGAGCCCAATCAATCAACTTATAGGTGATACATTCCACATGATTAACTTTTTTAATAAAAGCGAGCCTCTTTTGAAGAGTAGTAATGCTGTGCCTAAAACTGCAGTCATGTCGACTTACTCTTTAGTTGACTTTTCAAACATGCAGGAAAAAAAATTGTACGATTTATCTTTCCCCAGAGCAAAAAGTTATTATTTTGCTCTAGGAAAGCAGTTTATTAAGGATAATAAAGACATTTTGACACAGGTACGACAATTTATATCTTTGAATGACAGTGAAAACTGTGATTGCTCTTATGAGATTCATCAGACTGATTACGATCAAAACTATGTGTATGGATATCACTATGCAAGTTTTATTCAGGAGCAAGATAAAAACTTGTTTACAAGTTAATAAAGAGTGTTTATTATATTAACTGCAGATAGTTGGAATATTTGCCAGCTATACTATACCTTAAATAAAGGAGATAACAATGGGTATTGATTTAACAAAAATGAAGGCAAAGCGCGATGCCTTAGAGAATCGCGACACCGGTAAGACCGTTTTTTGGCGACCGGAAGATGGTGAACAAACTATCAGGATTCTACCGCCCTCAGATGGAGACCCCTTTAAGGAGTATTGGTTCCATTACAACTTGGGCAAGAATGCTGGTTTTCTAAGTCCTAAGAAGAACTTTGGCGAAGATGATCCGTTGAACGATTTCATTCGTCAGCTCTTCAAGGATGGCTCTGAAGAGTCGGTCAAGATGGCTAAGAACCTCTCAGCGCGCCAGCGCTTCTTCTCTCCTGTGATTGTACGTGGAGAGGAAGAAAAAGGGCCGCGGCTGTGGGGTTTTGGCAAGATGGCCTACAAGGAGCTTCTGAATCTCGTCCTCAACCCAGAGTATGGTGATATTACTGATGTGACTGAAGGCACTGACCTTGTTATTAATTATGGCAAGCCAGCAGGTGCACAGTTCCCTCAGACTACTATCACCCCTCGTCGTCGTCCTTCTGTTCTCTCTGAGTCTGAGGACGAGATTCGTACTTGGCTAGACGGTATTCCAGATGCGGATGAGGTGTTCGAGCGTAAGACGCCTGAGCAGGTTCAATCGATGCTAGATGAATTCTTGCTCGGCGCCGGCGATGCGGAAGAGACCTCAACAGAGGCTACCCATTACGGTAATTCCACTACGCAAGTTGACAAAGCTTTTGAGGAGCTTCTCGGAACCTAGCGCATCACCGCAGGGAGGCACGGGTTACAGGTGCCTCATTTTTATTTAATACTTCTAGTTATTTGTATGGAAGTGTTGCTTCATGCGCTCGTAACCGCGTCGGTGTTTTTACTAGGTGTAGTAGCCGGTGCTCTAATAGAGAATGCAAGAATGAAGTATCTAGATAGATTAAAATATCTTGAAAAAACAACACAAGAAATTCTTTTGCCTCTTGCAAACAAGATAAGTCATATAGATGCTAGACAAAATTTTAGGCCTCCAGTGAGAGAAACATGGGTTGATTATGAAAAACTAGACCCAGACGAAACACTGGAGTTGCCTAAAGAATATCTAGAACAGTTAAACTCAAGAGGTAAAAATGGCGAAGGCAAAGAAGTTAGGTAAGCTAAATTTATCAGAGATGCGCAATCTGATTAATAAAAAAGCTGGTATGGATGTTGCGCACAATTTAACACAAGATAATCCAACGGAAGTAAAAGACTGGATCCCAACAGGTTCTAGGTGGCTTGATAGTATTATCTGTCGAGGCAAGCCGGCAGGAATCCCTGTAGGAAAAGTTGTAGAAATCGCTGGACTTGAAGGATCGGGCAAGTCTTATATGGCTGCTCAAATTGCTGCCAATGCTCAGAACAAAGACATTGATGTTATTTATTTTGACTCTGAGTCGGCTATTGATCCTACTTTCTTGAAAAATGCTGGTTGCGATCTTGAGCGGCTGCTCTATGTACAAGCTCAGAGTGTTGAGTTTGTTTTAGAAACAATCGAGGAACTTTTAGGCTCTAATGACAATAGAATGTTGTTTGTCTGGGATAGTCTAGCTCTGACTCCGGCGATCAGTGATGTTGATGGAGACTTTAACCCTCAGTCATCAATGGCTATGAAGGCTAGAATTTTAGCTAAAGGTATGTCTAAATTGACTGTTCCGATTGCGAACTCACAATCAACTTTCTTAGTTCTTAACCAGCTTAAGACCAACATTCCTCAAGGCCCAGCTGCTCGAATTGAGGCTATGACCACTCCTTATATAACTCCCGGTGGTAAAGCTATGCATTATGCATATTCTCTAAGAATTTGGCTTACTGGTAGGAAAGCAAAAGCTAGCTATATTCAGGATGATCATGGATTTAGAATTGGCTCTGAAGTAAAGGTTAAACTTAAAAAGAGTCGCTTTGGTACTGAAGGGCGAGAGTGCACTTTTAAAATTGTTTGGGCTGGCAGTGTTGGCATCCAAGACCAAGAATCTTGGCTTGAGGCTGTAAAGGGATCTAGTAATATCGTTCAGCGAGGCGCCTGGTATGAGCTAGTGTACGAAGATGGTACAACTGAAAAATTTCAAGCAGCCAAGTGGCTAGAGAAACTTCAAAGTGAGAAGTTTAAAGATAGGGTTCTTCAAATTATGGATGAAGAAATTATCATGCGCTTTGAGAAAAAAGAAGGCAATGCTGATGATTTCTACAATGTTGATCCCGAATAAACTCGCTTACTAGCCATCTTTTGTGTCTATAATATAGGCATGCCAACAACGTTACAAAAAAATCATACCAATATTGATGGCGTAGATGTAGACTTGTCCAAAAGACAAAAGCGTTTTTTTGAGCTTGCAAGAAATATTGCCCATGGCAGCAGCTACGATAAGTTGCGCCATGGTGCAGTCCTTGTGCGAGGAGGGTCTGTTATTAATGCAGCTTGCAATAAAGACAAATTCTCTTCTTTTGGGTCTAGGTTTCGCTCTCCTGACACGGGTCTAGGAACACACCATGCTGAGCTAGGTTGTGTTTTAGGAATATCTCGTGAGGTGACATCAGGCGCTGATATTTATGTTTGCAGGGTAAATAAAAAAAATGAGTTTAGACTTAGCAAGCCCTGTCAAATGTGTCATGATATCTTAAAACACGTTGGCGTTAAAAGAGTATATTACACAACTGATAGTGGAAGTGTAAAAATGTACAAACTTTGAACTATTTATTAAACTCAAAGGGGAGAGCATTATGGACAGTCTAAAATCAGTTGTTAAAGAATACCTAAGAGACACTCTTTACGAGGCAGATGTTGTAATGAGAAGTGATCGATCAAAGCGATTGACACTAATTACTGACAACCTTAGAGGGATTTGTGGGATTACAGTATGCACTGTGAAAGAAGCAGCAAAGAAAGTTTCTAAGACTGTTGAAGTAACGCCTCTTAAAATCAAGTTTCACATGGTTGAGCCAAACATGCAAAGGCAATTAGCTAGGATGCAGATAGAGGCTCGAAAAATTGATGGAATATACTCTTTTATCGCGACAAAAGTTGGAAAGGTTAAAAACAGAATTTATCGCTAATAAGAGGTTAGAATGAAAAACGAAGGACGTATGCTGATTATTGATCAGCTTAACTTATTTTTTCGAAACTATATTGTAAATCCAAGTCTTTCACTTCAGGGCCAGCCTATTGGAGGCCTCCGTGGTTGCATTCAGAGTTTGCAAAAGCTAGTTCGTGAAACAAATCCTGATATGATTGTTGTTTGCTGGGATGGCGCAGGCGGCTCAAAGAAGAGAAAGCTTCTACAGAAAGATTACAAAGCAGGCCGAAAGCCTATCCGTCTGAATAGAGCAGTAAAAAACTTGTCGGAACAACAAGAAGTTGAAAATAAAATCTGGCAACAGATGAGGTTGGTTGATTATTATAATCAATTGCCAGTCCTGCAGTTTATGTTTGATTCAACCGAGGCAGACGACATTATTGCACACATAAGTCAGGACGCTCGTTTTAAAAACTGGCAGAAAATTATTGTGTCAAGCGATAAAGATTTCTTTCAACTCTTAAACGAGAGCACGGTTTTAATGCGTCCTATTCAAAAAGAAGTATTAAATAAAAATTCAATCATTGATAAATTTGATATTCATCCGACGAATTTTGCTATGGCCCGTGCGCTAGTAGGCGACAAATCTGATAATATTGAAGGCATCCCAGGCCTAGGTCTAAAAACTGTTGCAAAAAGATTTCCAATATTTAAAGATGAGAAGTCTGTGACTTTTTCTGATCTCATATCTTTTTGTAAAGAGCGCTTAGAAGATAGCAACATTAAGGCATACAAGAGTGTCCTAGACAATGAAGATGTCATTAGAAACAACTACCATATGATGCAGCTTTACACTCCATTAATGTCTATTAACAGCAAAAACCTTGTATATGAAACTTTAGCCAACCCAGATATGTCCTTTAATAAGACAGGGTTAACAAAAATGATGCTCAAAGATGGATTTGGGGAAATCAACTTTATCGACTTATTTGCACATTGTAAAAAGATTTCTGTGTACAATAAGCAAGATTGTGCTTAAAATTGTAGAGAGGTAATTATGACAGAATCAATAAGTTTTTCCCGCTATGGAAAACAATTCCAAGAATCACTATCGCAGCTTATTTTACAAGACAGGCCCTTTGCAGATCAGATCGAGGAAGTGCTAAATGTTAGCTTCTTTGAGCTTAAATATCTTAGAGTGTTTGTATCTTTGATTTATGACTATAGAAATAAATATGGCGTGCATCCAACTGACAAGATTATTGCGTCCATACTTCGCACTGAGCTTGACAACCACTCTGATACAACTCAGAAGCAGACCAGAGATTTCTTTGCCAGAGTCTTAATTAAGAATGTTCAAGATGAGCAATATATTAAAGAAACTAGTTTAGATTTCTGTAAGAAGCAAAAATTAAAAGAAGCACTTATGAAGTCTGTAACTTTGATACAAAGCTCATCATACGATGAAGTAAAGCATCTAATTGACGAGGCGCTTAAGCTTGGCACTGATAATAATTTTGGCCATGACCTTATAAAAGACTTTGAGCTTCGTTATGAACTGAAGGCACGTGGTCCTATCTCCACTGGATGGGATAAGATAGACAAGATCACTAAAGATGGCCTAGGCATGGGCGAGCTTGGAGTTGTAATTGCACCCACAGGCGCAGGAAAATCAATGGCCTTGGCTCATCTTGGTTCTCATGCGGTTAAGAGTGGTAAAAATGTAGTGCATTATACGTTAGAATTAAGCGAGTCAGTTACAGGGCAAAGATATGACAGCTGTATATCCTCAGTTCCGCTATCTATGCTATTTGGGCACAAAGAAGATGTTCTAGAGGCTATATCTGATATTAAGGGTTCATTGATTGTTAAAGAGTATCCAACAAAGACAGCAACCACCAATGTAATCAGGGCTCACTTAGAAAAATTAAAAAAACGTAATCAAAAAATTGATATGATTATAGTAGATTACGCCGATTTGCTAAGACCCACTACACATTTCAAAGAGAAAAGGAACGAGTTAGAGTCTATTTATGAAAACTTGAGAGCTATAGCTCAAGAATTTAACTGTCCAGTTTGGACAGCATCTCAAACTAACAGATCAGGACTAAATGCTGAAGTTGTTACAATGGAATCTATTTCGGAGGCTTTTAACAAGTGCTTCGTTGCAGACTTTATCTGCTCTATATCTAGAACTAGAAAAGACAAGAATGCGAATACTGGAAGAATGTTCGTTGCAAAAAACAGAAACGGACCAGATGGTATGGTATTTCCCTTGTTCATGGATACAAGCAATGTTAGCATTAAGGTATTAGAGCAGACTGATGAGCCAACACAGGCTAGCATGTCTCCTAAAGAGCTTGGTGATAATTTGAGAGAAAAATACAAAGCTTTTAGAAAAACACGGAAGGAGAATACTTAATGGATGTATCAAATAGAATTTTATCAGATATCACAGTTTACATGAAATATGCACGCTACTTGCCCGAGAAACAAAGGAGAGAAACGTGGGACGAGTTAGTAACGCGCAATAAAAAAATGCATATTAAAAAATATCCCTCTTTAAAGAAGGAAATTGAAAGCGCGTATAAATATGTTTATGAAAAAAAAGTATTACCGAGCATGCGATCCATGCAATTCGGCGGCAAGCCGATTGAAGTGGCACCTAACAGGATATACAACTGTGCTTACCTTCCTCTCGATCATGCTCTTGCTTTCAGCGAGTGCATGTTTCTTCTTCTTGGCGGAACTGGTGTCGGATTTTCTGTACAAAAACACCACGTTGAGAAACTACCTGAGATCCAAGCCCCAAGCACGAAAAGGACTAGACGCTATTTGATAGCTGATTCGATTGAAGGCTGGGCCGACGCGGTAAAGGTTCTTATGAATTCTTACTTCAAGGGCGGTTCCCGCATTAGATTTGATTTTAGTGATATCCGTCCGAAGGGTGCGAGACTACTTACTTCTGGAGGCAAGGCTCCTGGCCCGCAGCCTCTGAAAGAATGTCTTTTAAAGATCAGGGGGATCTTGGATGGCAAAGAGGTTGGCGATCAGCTCGAAACTATCGAAGTTCATGACATTGTTTGTCATATTGCTGATGCTGTTCTTGCCGGGGGGATCCGTCGCGCTGCTCTTATTTCACTATTCTCGGCCGATGATGAAGAAATGCTTGCCGCAAAAACTGGTAACTGGTGGGAAGCAAACCCTCAAAGAGGGAGAGCAAACAACTCTGTTGTCTTGATGCGTCATAGAATCACTGAAGAGTATTTCAAGAATATCTGGGAGCGCGTTAGGGCCTCAGGCGCCGGCGAGCCGGGATTCTACTTCTCTAACGATAAAGACTGGGGCACTAATCCATGTTGTGAGATTGGCCTTAGGCCATATCAGTTTTGTAATCTTGTCGAGATTAACGCGTCAGACCTTTCAAGCCAAGAGGAGTATGAGGATAGAACTCGTGCAGCAACTTTTATTGCAACACTGCAGGCAGGCTATACAGATTTTCACTATCTAAGAGATGTCTGGCGACGCACTACTGAGAAAGATGCCTTAATTGGTGTTTCGATGACAGGAATAGCATCAGGCAGAGTTTTAGAACTTGATATGAAGGCTGCTGCGCTTGTTGTCAAAAAAGAAAACAAAAGAGTTGCTAATGAGATAGGTATTAAGCCAGCAGCGCGCACCACCTGTGTTAAGCCTGCTGGCACAACCTCACTAACACTGGGTACCTCTTCTGGTATTCATGCTTGGCATAATGATCACTATGTTAGAAGAGTGAGGGTGGGGAAAAATGAGTCCATCTATACACATTTACAAATTCATCACCCTGAGCTTATTGAAGATGAGTTTTTCAGGCCACATGACACTGCAGTTATATCCGTCCCTCAGCGTGCACCAGATGGCTCTATCACAAGAAACGAATCAGCGCTTGACTTATTAGAAAGGGTGCGTATGGTTTATAAAGACTGGGTTAAGTCTGGACACCAAAGGGGACAAAACACACATAACGTTTCGGCCACAATATCAATAAAGGATGAAGAGTGGGATCAAGTTGCAGAATGGATGTGGAAACACAGAGACATTTATAATGGTCTTTCCGTGCTGCCATACAGCGATCACACATATAAGCAAGCACCATTTGAGGATTGTGATCGCGAAACATATGATAAACTGTATCAACTACTAAATGAAGTTGATATTACAAAAATTGTCGAGTTTGATGATGACACAAACCTTTCTGGAGAGCTGGCATGTGCTGGCGGCGCTTGTGAGATAAAATAAGGAGTGAAAAATGAGCGACGAACTTACAAAAGAAGAGTATATTGTTGAGTATATTAAAGCCTTGAAGGCTGTTGAGGATGAAATGGAGCCATACAAAGAGCATAAAAGAGACCTTAGAACAAACTATGCTAAGAATGGATGGCTAACTAAGGACGAAATGCGTCAAGCTGTGCGCGCTTATCGTATGCTCAAAAAAGGAGACGACATCAATGAGTTCGTTGATTACTTTAAAAAGATCAGCGGCAGGGTTTCAGGAGTGTAGCATGCTTTATCCATTGAATAAATATTTAGTTGTTAAGCCGATTCAAGATAACGAAAAAGATAACCACTCTACAGTTTTAATCCCTGATGGTGTTGATATTAAGAAGTCGACTTTTTGCCTAGTTGAGCTAGTTGAGCCGAATGTTAATTCCACTCTGCGTGCTGGGATGAAGCTTGTAACACAAAGCCACCTTCTTGAATCAGCAGAAATTGCTGGAAATACTTACTATTTATTATTAGAAAATTATGTTGTAGGCTTTCTAGGCGCTTCCGAGGAAAGCTAGAAAGACTGGGTTAAAGATGAAAATAAAATTGTATGACGATGATGTTGGGTTTGTAGAGCTTGTTGATCACATGGGGAGTGACTTAACAATAGTTAACTCTGCTAGGGTATCTTTTGGAAAGCATAAAGATGAGCTTGATCAGAAAGACAAAAAGCTTATTTCTTACTTAGTAAAGCACAGGCATACATCAACATTTGAACACAATGTTGTTACTTTTAGATTGCGTGTGCCTTTATTTGTCAGATCACAGCATCATCGTCATAGAACTTGGTCGTATAATGAAATCAGCAGAAGATATACTGATGTTGATATTAATTTTTACGAGCCTCAATCTTTTCGAAGCCAACATGATACCAACAGGCAAGCTAGTAATTTAGATAGTTTTGATCCATTTATAGATTCAGAAAAAATAACTGGCGGAACTACAGCTAGCTATCTAGTTAGAAATCATCACAAAAAAAGTTTAGCACTTTACAACAAGCTTCTAGAAAACGGAGTGTGTCGAGAACAAGCTCGTGGAGTTTTACCACAAAATATGTATACTGAGTATTACGCAACTGTCAATTTAAACAACCTTTTGAAGTTTATAGATTTGCGAACCCATGCAGGAGCACAGGTTGAGATTCAGGACTTAGCCAATGGCATGCTTCAGATAGCAAGGTCTTTGTGGCCTGTAGCTGTTGATTCATACGCTAAACTAAGGAGAGAGGATAAATGAACTTAGTTTCTGCTTTTACGCTTATTGCTGCGTGTTGTGTTACGCCATCTGATTTTGCATTTAAAAACACTATTCATATTGTAGACAATAGCTACGCCACGTGGCTTAAGCCTCTGGCTAACCCAGGTGAAAAACATGCCTATATACCCGTTACGTCGTTAGACTCGCCGTTTACCGATGAAGAAATAATCTATGAGGCTATGACTAATTGTAAAAACGCTAGAAAAAAAATAATTGATCGCAATCTTTTGGAGTCTCTTCTTCAGATTGAAAAGAATTATGGTGTGCCAAATAGTATGAGGGGCATGGTACTGGCAGCAGCTTGCAGCGAGTCTGGATACAATCCTTTTGCGAGGGGCGATAGAAAGTTTAGCAAGAGTAAAAAGAAGCCTATGGCTATAGGCATGTTTCAGCTTTGGCCTATTTACGAAAAAATGTATCCCGGTTTAGACAGGACCAATCCGATCAAGTCTGCTGAAGCTTGGCTTGGTCATATTGTGAAAAAGATTCCAAAAGTCAAAAGGCAGTGCAAGTTTAGAACTGAAAAAAAGATCTGGGTTGCTGCCTGGGTTACAGGCATAAGATATAAAAAAGCTGGAGGTCGCTGTTATGAGAGACCTCTACACCTTAGAGTTTTGAAAAAGTGGCACAAAAATATCAACAATTATCGAAAAGATGTTTTGAAGTGCAGTGTGAAGGGAAGCGATGGATGCGGATGCTGATTTTTATTGGCCCGAAATCACCATAGGGAATAGCCTAGATGCAGTACGATTTGCCATTTCAAACAAGAATTACTTACTTTTTAATTGTTTTCCTTGCATTAATTCTTATGACTTATGCGGGGATATAAATCCTGTCCAAGTTCTATGGTCTGAGGCCAGCTATAGCGCCTACAACATGGGCTTGGTTCCAATTCCTAGTCCAGCTCAGTCCATTAGTATTTCTGAGCTTCTGTCTGTACGGACCTCCTCCGGAGGTTACTTTAAGATAAAATATGATAAAATTAATATTTTCTCTACTGAGGGAATAAAATCTAATTTAATCGATTACCATTCTCAGCTTCTTTACAATAGAGTAGTTGACTGGTTTGATGTAAAAAGTGGCGGGGATATTAAGTACGAAGGCAATCTTGTAGAGCCTGTTAAACATGTTGTTTCATACCCCAGCAACAGGATTGATGGTAAGCAATATTTTGACTTGTTTAGTGTTTCTCACTTAACAGAGCAACAGCTTCTAGATTATAATTTTTCTGATACTTTCATAAAATTTAGAATTGAAAAGCAATCAATAAATAACTTAAAATTACTTTTCTGGAAAAGAGATGTTATTAGGGTGTCTAAGATAGATCTAGTATCCTCGCAGGAAAACATTTGCTGGCACGTGCCACAGATAGAGAATCAATAAATGAATAATTTAGCTGGCATTGTGCCCATAGCTGGCCACTCTTCAGATATGAAGTTTCCCTGGCACCATGCAATGATGCCTTATGACAAAGACAAGACTCTGGTTCAAAACGCTGTGTACACATGTGCCATAGCGGGGTGTAAATCAATATGGCTAGTTTGCAATCATGATATACAGCCTATTATAAAAAGTCTAGTTGGAGATTCTATAGAGGACCCAGTATATAAATTTAGATCTCATTCAAAATATGCTGGGGAGCACAAGAGGCGTATACCAATCTTCTACGTCCCGCTTTCTCCGAGAGACTTAAGAAATAAAAACAATATTTCATGGAGTGCAATATTTGGATGCATGACAGCAAAAAAAATATTTGGCCAAATAAGCACTTATACCGCTCCGGATAGATATTTTGTTTCTTGGCCATACGCAATATTAAATAATTCGTCTTTGCGTCAGCATAGAAAAACAATTTCTAAGAAAAGTTTAATTTTTTCAAGTGCAGGCAGCAGTGTTGCAACGAATGATTTTTTGCCATTCTGTTTTTCCAACTTAGAGCTTGACGAGTTGTATGCACATTGTTATAAATTAAACAATCCTTATGTTGACGCCGTTCCATTTTCAGAGCTTTCCATATCTGATGTTTTTTATCCGCTTCTCGATAATGAAACGCTAGAGGCTGATTTGCGATATCGAAGGGTATCTTCATGGGACGATTATTGTCGTATTTTTAAATGAACTGACGATTAGTAACTAATTATACTGGAGAATAAACATGGCGAGAAAAACAAAAAGCAAATATAGAATATCTAAAAATTATGTTTTTAACGCAGATGCTATATCAAAGATTGAAGAGATTGCAAAAGGCACTGGTGTGCCGGCAGACATCATAGCTGGAATATACGTTAATGAAAGCGGCGGCAAATTAAGATCGCTGGCGATGAATCCTAGATTTATATACGGAAAAACCTCCTTCGGTAAAGATAGTAAAAAGACGCGCCCACAGAAGTGGCTCATGAAAAAACTAGTAGGTACAGTAGCTGAGCAATATGGTTCAGCAGGAAAATCAGCCCACGGTAAAACTGCGCAAAAAGTATTTAAAGAAATATATCGTCATTCGCCATATTGGGCTGTCCATTGTGGCGCATTTGGCTTTCTTCAGGTGCTTGGCTCCCGTGCGATGAAGCGGTATGGGAAAGGTTCGGACGGCGCTCGTAAATTTTATGAAGCATTTCAGTCAGATCCTTACAGGGTTGGTGTTAACGCAGCGATTGATTGGTGGAAATCTAATCCAGCAGCTAAACAACTTGCACTTAATAGAGACTACAGAGGAGTAACAATAAAATATCTTGGAGGTCTAGGCACCGGTAAGTACGAAGCAACGATGAGACGCGCCGCGGATATTTATAGAAGACAGACAGGCATGCAAGGGGGAGAGGTAGCCACATCGCCTGCTCGACGAATCGCACTGATTGGCGATTCAAACGCAGCGACTATGACGCCTCTGTACGCTTCGCATTTTTCAGGAGATAAAGTCTATAAAGCAAAACCAGCGTCGGGAGCAGGAACAGAATGGTTTTTGTTTCTTTTGCGAGCTGTGCAGGCAAAAGATGCCAGCAAAGCGCCTCCTAAGCGTGGAGGTAAAAAAATAGCCAAAGACCTTATTAATTTTAAACCAGATATAATACATATAACAGCCATGGGGGGCAACGATACAGAGAAGACCACAAGCAAATCAGGATTAAAAGAGATAGAAAAAAATGCCAAAGCATTGTTTACTATCATAAAAACATATAAGGGCACTGTTCATGGGCCACCCAAAAATCGCCCGGGATCTACCTCTACTAATCCTAAATCTGTGTTTCATAAGTCAAAAGGAAACAATGCCTCTGAAAGATATACTGCAGCCAGGCAAAAAGTAGCAGAAGTCTTGCAAAAAGCAGCTGCTGATGTAGGTATATCCTTCTTTAATCCTTTTGGCGGTCAAATACCAGATATGACCAGAAAAGGCTCATATAAAGGAGACGGTATCCATATGGCAGCGGGCGCAGCACGTGCGCACTTTAATGCTGCGAAAGCAATGCTAGGCGGAGCCACTTCAGGCGCCGGCGGTGTTTCATATTCTTCGGGAGTCGATGCTGCCTCAGGAGGCGCCTCCACAGGCACAGGCTCAGGCACATCTGCAGAAGACGAGCATGCTATAGCAATGAGCGCTGAAGAAAGAGAGGCGAGGGCTAAAGAAAGAAGAGAGCGAGAAGAAATAAGAAAAAAATATAGACAGGCGTTCGACAGCGCTGTCACCGCCGGGCTAGAATCGGGGAAGGAAAGCTACGAGGATTTAAAAAATGTATTTCAAACACAAACCAATCTTGGAAAAGTAGCTATAGCGTCTTATAAGTACAAGGACGATCCTGGTGAAATATTTGATACTGCTTTTAAAAATCAAAATGCGCCACCCGCAGAGAAGCTAGGGCAAAATGTTGAGGATCCAGATAAAGAAATTGAATCACAATCAGCCGACGGTCGCATACTTAAAAAATATATTGCAGTCTTAAATAAGCATCAGCCAGATTTTAATTTTGAAGATTTTTATTCTGAGGTCAATACATACATAACTAAAGGTTTCGGCATGGATGCTATCGAGGATCTTTTTCCAAAATCTGGTAGGGATTATGTTTTTGGAGACGAGCACTGGAGAGTGTTTGTCTTAATAAGAGATCTTAAAGATAAAATATCCGCTCAAAATGTTTCTGAATCATATAGATTTTTAGGAAATCTTGTTAGGGAGATAAAACAAAAATGGTAATAAAAAGATTATTCTGTAAACACCCAAGAGAAAGTGGCAAGACATGGCTGCAACATACTTTGTTTGCTTTCGGAGTCTCTGTGAAGCTTTCTGTTTCATCTTTGCTTTTCTTTTTGCATGCTCTTGCACCGTTTGTGCCAATACCTGACGCATACAATCTGGAAGCGATGTCCAGCTATCTTTTAAAAAAGAATGAAGAAGCGAATAAATAAATGTTTTAGTTTTTAATAGTGTTCCTACATTGTGTCCGTAGGAGTTATTTATGGAACGAACTAAATCATCTATCCCGTTTGTTGGTCTTCATGCGCACAGTGTCGCAGGATCAGTATTCGATGGATTCGGCTATCCGCAAGATCATATGGATTTTGCTTATCAAAACGGCATGGGCGCGCTCGCCCTTACAGACCACGGCAACATGAATGGAATGTCATATCAGGTTCTTCACGCTAAGAAAATGAAGTCTGAGGGCAAATCGTTTAAGCCTATTTTTGGCGTAGAGGCCTATTTTGTGCCCTCAATCTCTGAATGGAAAGAAGAGTATGAAAAGGTTAAAGCCGACAAGAAACAAGCCAGAAAGATTATTAATGATACTGACAAGGTTGAGGCCGAGGACGAGAACGCTTCAAAAAGCAAGACAAAAAGCAAGATTAACTCATATGGTCACATTGTTCTTTTGGCTATGAATCAAACTGGGCTTAATAATATTTTTAAGATTGTCTCCGACTCCCATCAGGGTGACAGCTTTTATAGAAAGCCTAGGCTAGACTATGACATGCTCAAGAAGCATGGCGAAGGCATCATTGCTTCTTCTGCCTGTCTTGGTGGTGTATATGCTAGAAATTATTGGGACAATCGAGATAATGGGGATGATGCTGTTCTTGAAGCTATGAGGAACACAACATCAAATATGATCGACTGTTTGGGCGATAGATGGTATGGCGAGCTTCAGTGGAACAATGTACCAGAACAGCATGAGCTTAACAAGTTTGTCATTAAAATGCATGAAGAATTTGGTATTGAGCTTGTTTCCACAGCGGACAGTCACTATCCAAATCCTGAGGCGTGGAAAGACAGAGAACTGTACAAGCGTCTAGGATGGCTAGGATCAAAGCTGCCAGAGTGGGCTAGCACTGAGCTTCCTGTTTCTGTCGAAGAGGTTGGCCATGAGCTTTACCCAAAGAACGGCGATCAAATGTGGGAGTCGTACAAACGCTACTCAAAGCAGTGCAACTTCAAATACGATGATGATCTTGTGCATGATTCGATTACTAAAACACACTGGATCGCCCACGAGAGAATCGAAGACTTTATGCCGGATGATACTGTTCGTCTGCCTGGCTTCGTGGTACCAGATAATGTAGAGGCCTCAGAAGCTCTTATCAAAGAAGCAATCTCTGGTCTAAGAAAGATGTCTCTGCAAGAAAACAAGGCATACGTTGACCGACTCAAGGAAGAGTTGCTTGTTATCAATGAGCGTGGCTTTGCAAAATACTTCTTAACCATGAAGGCTGTATCAGACAAGGCTAATGAGCATATGCTGTCTGGCCCAGGCCGAGGATCCGCCGCCGGCTCGCTCGTTGCCTATGTGCTTGGGATTACTCAGGTCGACCCTATTAAGTATGGATTATTGTTTAGTCGGTTCTTGCGTGCAGACGCTACTGACTATCCCGACATTGACTACGACGTCAGTGACGCTTTTGGTCTCAAGGAGATCTTAGCTAAAGAGTGGGGAGAGACAACCGTTGTACCTATTTCCAACTTTAACACCTTGCAGCTTAGATCGCTAATCAAAGATATTAGCAAGCTTTATGATGTGCCCTTTACGGAAGTAAATGCCGTCACCGGAAAGATGGTGCGCGAAGCTACGCCAAAAGCAAAAGCAGATCATGGCATTAAGGCTGGAGTGTATGCTCCAACATTTGAAGAGGTTATGAAATATTCAGAATCGCTAATCCGATTCCTTACAAAATATCCGCAGATCAAAACTCATGTTGAGGCGCTTGTTGGGCAAGTTAGGTCAACTAGTCGTCATGCTGGCGGTGTTGTTATTGGCGAGAACCTAGATAGACATATGCCTCTTATTTGTTCAGGCGGCGTACTTCAGACTCCATGGTCCGAAGGCATGAACGTGAGACATCTTGAGCCCTTAGGTTTTATTAAGTTTGACATCTTGGGCCTGTCAACACTAGAGATGATTCAGTCGGCTGTTGGTCATGTGCTTAAAAGGCATCACGGTATTGAAAACCCAAGCTTCGCAGACATTAAGAAATACTATGATGACAATCTGCATCCTGACTCGATCGATCTCAACGATCCGAAAGTTTATAAAAATATCTTTCACAAGGGTAAGTTTATGGGTGTATTTCAGTTTACAAACGCTGGCGCTCAGAGATTCTGTATGAGATCGAAGCCTAATAACATTATTGATATTTCTGCGATTACATCGATCTACAGACCAGGGCCTCTTGGTGCCAACGTTGACAGGAAGTATGTCAAGGCAAAGAATGACCCAGAGTCAATCCAGTATGTAAATGATGTTATTGAGGAAGTGACTAAAGAAACAGCAGGCTTTTTGATCTTTCAAGAGCAGATTGCTTTGCTAGCTCACAAGTTGGGCCATGACATTAGTTTGGATGAGGGCAATAAACTTAGAAAGCTTTTAACCAAGAAGGGGACTGGAAAAGGTGCTGA
>CEOA01012891.1_pt1 | contig 18305 bp, 7 predicted proteins | sample 530251 | NCBI WGS metagenome assembly CEOA01 (sample SAMEA2619838, study PRJEB7988) | marine metagenome | biome: marine biome (ENVO:00000447); feature: surface water layer (ENVO:00002042); material: "saline water (ENVO:00002010), including plankton (ENVO:xxxxxxxx)" | depth 5 m
CAAGTTGAGTTTCCTTCTCGTCTTATGAGCATTTCTCAAATAGACGACAAATCAGATAGATTCAAGATGTGGAATAAGGGTGAATACCTATCACTTGACAAGCAGTCTAAAAAAATTAAAGAGAAACAATTTCAAGAGCATTGTAAGATTTCTCAATAACGAAGGGGGCAATCGCCCCCTTTTTTTAGGAGTTTATATTATGTCAGAACAGCAAGATGATCACTTGGATGAAGTTGTAGAGGCTCTAGAAAAAGAAGGCATTAATCCTAAAGATAGTATTAAGGATATTAATATTGGAACTAAAGTTGCTAAAGTATTAAATACTTTTGGAGTAACTCCTCAAAGAGTACAAAACTGGCTAGGTATTGAAGAGTGTGGATGTAAAAAAAGACAGAAGTTCCTCAATGGAGTCCTGTCTTTTATGAAACCACCTAAGCAAGACTAATTACAATACATACCATGTGTTGGCACCACAATTGACTATCTTGACTGCCTCATACTGGTTGTTGATAGTATAAGTGGATTGACCATCTATGAGGTCTGATCCAGTTCCGCTAACAATCACAGCATTAATACTAGCGTCAATTTTCTTAATATAAAATTCTGAACCAGCTATACCGGTTGCTGTAGAAAGCGGCAAGTCTAATATTACTTGCCCAGCACTTGCATCAGCCATTACTCTTGAATAATAATATAGTCCAGTAGAAGCCGTAACTTCTTGACATCCATTATTAGGCAATGTATAACGTATAATTCTATAGCATTGTAAACCAGCGTCAAACTGAACTGATATTTTTGTTCCTGCTGGAAGTGCATAGGAGTTATCTACATTAGCTACACAAAAAGTCTCAAAACCACCGCTATTGAAAACATCACGATTAAAACACTCAGTATTATTACCAGTACCTATACAATCAGTTATAAATGCAGATACATGTCCTGTCCCCGTAATATCTACTAATAATCCGGTGTAGGATGTATATTTTGGATTAATACCGCTACCGTAAGTAAAAGACTGATTATAAGGCATATCCACTAAGACAGATCCATAAACCTTTGCAGCAGTTACACTATTACTTTCTGAAGCAGCATATACAATCGGATCGTTAGATCCACCTGCTAAGTTTTGAACACCTCCACCGCCTCCGAAACAACCTACCTGAGCACAGTTGGTACTTATCATTAAATCACTAGGTGTCCCCGGAATTCCATCATAGTTTGGAGGTTGGCAGAAACAATCATTATTAGGATCACAGTTATCTGATCCCATTTTGTTCCACTTAGACCCATCCCATCTCCAATAACAGTTGCCTGTACATCTATCACATGGAATGTCATCATCTCCACCACCGGGAGGAGTCCCTCCACCGCCACCACCTTCAGAAGAACAACAATAACTAATAGGCCACCACTGACCACTTTCATGACTGTAATAGACTAATATTGGTTCTGCATCAATAGCCACATCAGGTAGAGGCATTGTAACCTCAATTTCCCAATCTAAAGGTCTCGATCCACTTTCATCATATACATCGTCAGCATTATAAACCGCAGCGGTAACGCTATTACCAAGTCCACTCAAAGCCTCTTGTAAATTAGCAACATAAATCCTAAAATCGTTCGGGACAGTCCAAACGCTTCGTTTTCTATCCCATCTCAAATCTACAGGTCCAACAGGCCAAGTTTCTGGATCAGATAAGAATCCAGAATGAAACTCATCTGTTAATAGGTTATAGTCTTGACGATGCAATCCATTATATGCATTGCCTGATGTCCACTGATTTTGTGGTAATTGTGCTTGACCGGGAATACCGCTAAATAAGCCAGTTTCATTGGCATTCGGAATAGGCTTACCATATAAATCATAACCCCATCCGGCGACTACCAATGGACCACGATGAGCCATATATCTATATGTGTCAGAATATTGTATTTCATTACCACTGTTTAATACTGATAAATTTCCAGCATTCTTTTTACCCATAACTTTAGCACTAGATCTAGCAACAAGCTCAATATCGTGACCTACCCCAGAATTAATAGATCTAGCTGATAGGTCTGTATATGGACCGACCAAAAAGTCAAGATAAGTTGTATTAATAATTAACCCAGTCCAGTCATTAAGTGGGCCGGGAGGAGTTTCACTTTGTCTAACCTGCTTTTTATATGGTCCTGATCTGTAAGGTACAGTCTGATAAGCGTCACCTAAAATATCTGCTGCATCATTTTCAACAGATAGTTGAGGGCCAAGACCGCTATTCAATGCTGCTCTAGTCCTGACAGGTCTGAAAAACCCATCCATGCTTATCACACCAGCATTATCATATGCTTGTAAATTTGATAATTGATTAACAGTTTGTGTTAAAACCTCTTTTCTAGCTACTCCGCTAACATTATTTATGACAGTATTGATTTGACCCGGAGGATTAAGATTGCCTGTGGGACTTGCGTTTTTAGTCTGATATAAACCAGCTATTGCAGCAGCGGGACTACGCTCTACAAAAGAAGTAGTATTAACTTCAAGGCCAAGATTTTTATATCTTTTTTTAGCAAGGGATAATTCTTCATTAGCAGTTTGCCTTTTAGAAGCTCTAATTTCCCTATCTCTTTTATACCTTTCTTGAGCCTGCTGCTTTAGTCTATCTGCGTTATCTCTACTAAATCTACCATTAACAGGCGTGAAAGTACTTAACGTGTACGAAGTGGTAACATTAGTAGGGCTTACTTGAGTAGAAATATCAGTGATTTGAGACTTATTACCAGTAGTAGCAGGAATAGTATCTAATTGCAAGAAAGTCTTTAAACCTGCGGGACTCGCATAGCCTTTTACATTAAGTTTTCGAGGTGTTCCTAACCCATATCTATTTGTAATATAATATGGTTTCTCATTCAATGCACCTCCCATTTGCAAATTAGGATAACCAGCGATAGTTATTGATCCACGCTCTGATTCTTGTTGTGCTCTAACGATACCAGAAAGTTTAGCATTTGCACCTTCGTTCATATAGATAGTGCCACCATACTCCCATGGTGCTATCCCCTCATCTTTCTCGGTGTAGGTTTTACCCGGAAGACCTTTAATAATCTGCTCAACACTTTCAGGGCTAGTATCTAGATCTTTTGATGAGTATCTATAAAAAGGACCATATGTTCTAGTATTACTCTTAATAGGCAATATAGCATTACATGGGAAAGCAAACGGAAATGAACCCATACCTATTTCGTCACCAACAGATATATTATGCCGTTTCATATCTGTTGGGTCTCTAAACAGTGGAGGTGATGTATTATCACCACCATTCAATTGAAAGTCATTCCAAAATTGTGCTAGTCGAAAATTATTTCCAAACGACGTACATGCTATGGCGTTGGTATTACCATAGTAAGGTGCTCCATATTGATATCTATCTCTCAGAGGAAAGGGTTTTATCCCAAATGGATCAGGATTTTCTCTAACACCGGCCTTAAGAAATACTCCTTCAGGTAATTTTAAAATAGCATTTAAAGTAATACCCCCGCCGTCTTCATAACTAGGACGAGTGTCATCTCCGGGGAAATATTCACATCTTTTTTCTTCTTGATCTTCCGAACCAGTAATATAGATAGGTTTATTTATAACCAGCCATGACTCTTCAACCTCACATTTAGCATATACTGGTTGAAATGGATCGAATTCCAAATTAGTATCAAAGCCACCACCTAAAGTATAAAATTCATCTTGTGGGAAGTCAGCACCAATAAAATTAGGAGGAACCTTATGTTGTATTTTTCTAGTGGGATATTTAATATCTCCATTTTCATTTCTCTCATACAGCCATTGTTGAAATTCATCGTGATATTTACCGTAGCCAAGATAAGGGTCAAATTTTAATATGGCTGGTAACTTTCCAACATCATCAGAGAATATATCTGTTTCTAAAGGATGTTTTAGACCTATAACTCCAGTAACACCAATAAAACAATCATCGCCATTTTCAAAGTCTATATCTGGATCGTCTGCGGCATTACCGGGGCTTGGAATTTGCTGACCTTTCTCGTTAGTGCAAATATCAATATATCCACCATCGGCTGAAGGCACATCACTATAATTAAATTTCTTGGTAACCGGATCTAAATATCTACATGCAAAAGGCACTTCTACGAGAAACTGTTTACCATAATATGTCTCTGCTACATTATTTAAAAATTTATATATTGTAGCTAAATCTTGAAATAGCCAACTGTAACTATCAGGGCTAGTAGTTTCTGCTGGTAACACATCTGAATTATATGTTAGGGTAGTTCTATCAAATGCAGATTTTGATTCTGCTATAATTTTAGACCACCAGTATCCACTTGAGCCTTTCTTTCTAGCAAAGTCAAAAAAAGAATTACCCTCTGGATCTAAACTATCTGCCTTATCTATAATCATGCCATATAATCTGCATGTATCTATTGGCCTATTTTCTGGAGGACCACCATATTTAAAAAGCCAATTAAGCCAGCTTTCAAAATCCCCCAAAGCAGCACATAGTAAAGTTTCTGGATCTCCATTGTATATACCTACCTGAATATTATATTCAAAATTTAACGGTAGTCTATTGTAATCTAACCTAAAAAACCACTGCTGTAGAAAATCTTGTGTTGCACCCCTATTACACTGAACAAATTGATCAGCAAATATTAAGCCGGGATCTTGTCCCCATAAAACTTCTATAGGTTCTCTCTCGACAACACCACTACCATCTATAGTCGGAGGGGTTCCCGGCTGATACCCAAAAAATGGCTGAATTCTAGAATATGCTCCTTGTATACCGGTATCTTCTGGATATACCTGAAACATATCTTGTCTTTGAGCACCAATTAACAAAGCTTCAGTATTATCTAAAATTAACTCTTTACCAACTGAATCTGTAGATATATAATCAGCATTGCCAGAAATGAATTCATTTATGTCATTTAGTACATCATCAGGATAGAAATTAAATCTAGGAATAGCTTTAACTTTTACAACATTAACTACACCGCTTTCAAATCCATCATTTTTGGTAGGATACAAGTCAACAAAGTAGTCGTATCCAGCATCCTGAGTAACCTGATTAATAATGTCAGATACAGTCATGATAGGGCCATTCAGCCTATACTGTAAAGAATCTAATGCAGTTTCAGGTTCCTCAATTGGCTCTAAGACACCACGACCGGGATTTACAGATAGGTCACTACCTAAATCATTACTTCCGGGTAGATCTGCAATATCCACAATATATTCATTACTATAAACACTACCATAAGTTCCCACACCCTTAATTAACCTAGCGACACCGGGAAAATTTGCAAAGGCTTTATCCCCATCTCCATTATATAAACCACCCAATAGAACCTGCATAGCATTTTTAATCCAGACCCATGGCACACCCCTCTCCGATCTTTGCGATGTTCCAAAACCACCAGCAGGTGATCCTAAGCCAGCACCAGTAGCAGGATCAAAATAGTCTGAACAATTACCGCCCAAAGATTCTAAATATCCGTATACGTTAATAACATTATTTGTATACTCATCAGGAAATATAAATCTGTTTGGTAATTCTGCCGTATATCCATCTATAATAACTTGAGTACCATCTAACAACAAAGTGGGACTCGTTAAAGTAACTGTTCTAACTTTTTGACCATTACCGTCTCTATTAAAGTTCAACGACTGTATAATACCTGCAAATTCAAACCCATCGTCCACGACATCAAATTCACCAGTTCTAGTTTCTGCGATTTTAAATATAGCGGCAGAACCTACAGGAGCATCATTATAACCCGGATCTCCATCAAATTCTCCAGAGGTCCAATTAAACTGTTCGTCTAAATACTCTCTAGTTCCAGAACAATTATCATATACAAGATTAACAGTTAAAGAGGATGCTTGCTGTCCCAATCCGCCTTGAGCAGAAAAATCTCGAACAGTTAATCCTAAAAATAATGTTTGTCTCCATCCACCATATATACTTTGGGGACTACAAGTATTCTGTGCCATTATGAACAACTCCCGACAGTCCAAGACTTATTAAATGTAAATCTACCATCTTTTGGATTCCAATTTTTTGCTGCACTATTTGTAAACACCTGATCAAATGTAGCAGTTAAATAGTTTTCATAGTCAGCAACATAAGCGTCATATACTGATGGTGCTACTAATGCTCCACTCGCACGAACTGATGTTAATGTATCCACTGGTAATACTGCTTCTATACTAATCTCTCTAGTCCTTGGCCCAATTGTTGCCCCGTCTTGGAATAACGGACCTCCGGGCCTACCAAGGACAGTCAAACTTGCAAAAACATCATTAGGATTATTTTCTACTACACTAATATTTTCTGCTCTTGCAAGAGTGTAAAAATTAGAAGGTCTATCATCATATGAGAAACTATAAGTAACAGTACCCGCTGTGCTATTATAGCCCACAGATTCAGTAATAGGTACAGGATTTAAAGATCTTAAGAAAAAATTAGCATCTCCAAAAGAATTTCTAGCATTATAATTACCATCATAAACTGTAGAGGCTCTACTAAATAAATCTGCCCTAATATTAGCCCAATATACTAATGCATTCTCTAATTTCATTGATCCGTTTACAGATCCTTCCGGTAATTGAGAATATGTCATATCTGGAACTAAACCTTGAATTGAACCATTAACAGTAACTGTTTTTAAATAATTATCTAGACTAGTATCTATGGTCACATCAAAATCTTCTAATGCTATACCATTGCTACCAACCCATGATTCATTCATAGTTATAGTGCCGTCAGTAACATTCTTACTTACATTTCTGAAATGATTATAGAATCGAGTATTACTAGGTATTAAGAATAAGTTAGCTATACCTCTATCAGGATTAGCAGTTGTATACTGGTTAATAATATATGCCGCTGCTTGCTCCCAACCAATGATATCAGAAGAACCATCTTTACATTGAAACGGTGCAGTTACAGTAACATTATGGGTTACGTCCCACGCAGTAGCAACGCTAATCGCTATACCTGTATTATTAAAAATGCCAGCGGTGTTTAATAGTCCACCTACTCTTTCATCTTTTATACTAAAGTCCCAAGTTTCGCTAATGGCACTAATACCATTCGGTTGATTATCGTAGACATCTCCAGTCATAGAGACCATCTCAAGCTCAATAGTGTAGGCAGCAGTATTTACATACAAGTCACCATCATTTCTAGGATTAATATTTAAATTAATAACCTTAGCTGGAGCATTAAATACGTTATTACCATCACATGCCACTTGAAATATCTGACAACTTCCGCACTTAAATGTATTGCTTAAATTTTTTACTTCATCCGTAACTGGTCCAAATCCACCTGTGCCTGTTGGAAAAATAATACCATCTAAAGTAACTCTAATAGGAGTAGATAAACATACGTCTTGTCCTTGAAGTCGCTGCACATCTCTACTGTAAGAAAATGAAGGTACAGGAGAAAACTCATAAGCACCATATGTCATAGTAACGGATGTAGTCATTTAAATATTTCCTTTAATTTAAACTTTGATTATTACCAATAGAACCGGGAGATGGAGGAGGACTATCTCCGAAACCATACTGTTCAAATAATTTACTAATAAATTGTTTTGCTGAGTCTAAGGCAGCACTCGTCTGCTCTTCGCCACCAGTGAAGTTAATATTACCACCTAATTTTAATTCGTCTGGTATAAGTCCAGCAGCTTTCTCTAAGCGATCTGCCGAGTCCACAAATCCCTGTTGAATTTGTTCCGGCAAATTTTGCAAAACATTCTCTAAATTCTGCGGTAATAGATCTATAAAAGCACCAAGTTCATCCACAGCTTTTTGAAAGTCTGTTGAAAAATCTGTGTTAGGATCAGTTACAAAGCTGTTATTTTGAAAAACTCCCTGAAGGTCTTCAAGGAGGGGTTTAACCCCGAATACATCAGTGTTAAGGAGAGACTCACTCGCAGGCCCTAAAATATCTTTAAAAATATCTTGATCAAAAAAGCTTTTTTCATTTGGATCTTGTGGTGGACCCTGCTGTGAAGGAGGTGCCTGCTGTGAAGGAGGTGCCTGCTGTTGATTTTTATCGATCAAAGGACCATCTAATGGTGCAGCGGTAAATTGTGACTGTTCTACATCTCCTTTTAATCTTTCAAGGGTTCTCTGTTGCTCTACTGATGTTTTACCAGTTGTACCCGCTGCCATAGATGCCTCAAAATCTTTCAATTTAGTTTGAGCAGCGTCTAGTCTAGCTTGAGCCTGACCTTGTGTACCTCGCCTCTTTTCTTGTATCAAACCTAAATCATCCTCAAGACTCTTGATGACTGCCGCATTACGATCTAGCTCATCTTTACTGGCACCTCCAAAACCTAAAAATCCTTGATTTTCAAGATCTGCTTGTTTCTGCCTAGCTAACTGCAAAGCTGTTTCTACCTGAAGCTGCTTTTCAGCTAACTTTTCTGCCCTTTGTCCAGTGGTTTCAACTGCCTCATCAGTGCCAGACATCTCATTAAGCTTCTGAATTTCATTTTTGACAACTTGTTCATTAGCAGCAACAGCCTCTCTAGCTTGAGCGATAATTGCTTGAGCATTCTCACCATCCTGTTTAGCGAGTTCGGCTAAGATAAAGTTTTGTATTTTAAGTAAATCATTGGCCTCCTTAGATAACTGTTCGATAGTTTTATCTACCTCTAGCAGGCCATCGAGTTCAGCTTCAAATATAGCTTGACCAGCAGGATCTAAGTTTTGGAACTCTTGACTAGATCTAAATCTCTCGCCAAGTTGCTGGACTGCTTGTAATCTTACCCTTTCTGATCTATTACCTTCCTCTCCAGCGGCTCTTCCTTGTGCATCAACAGCCGCAGCGAATCTAGGATCATTTAGATTATTAATTAATTGTCGAATTTCAGCATTGCTTTGTTGACCAAACTGGAATTGGTCTGTGGAATCACCTGATAATGCACCAGTACTAGCAACAGATGCTGCCTCAAATCCAAATTGACTTAATGCTCCCGGCCCTTGGAAAGCTGTGTCAATGATGCCTGTTACTCCAGATTCAAGCTGTTGTCTTTGTTGCAATGCTTGATTTAATTTTTCCTGTATAGCTGCTAATTGTGTAGTGTCATTAGCTAAAAGCTTTAGGGCATCTGTAGTAGCGTTAACCTGATTGGTTAATTCTGCCTCTTTTGTGGCTCTTTCGGTAGCACTTAATCCCTCTGTACCTTCACCTCTCCTAAATGCATCTAACTCTGACTGTGCTCTGGCTCTTTGGTTCAGTAATTCTTGAGGATCAGTAGCACCTCCAGATAGTGCTGCTGCTTGGGCATTTACATTATCTCTAGCCTGCCCAACAATATCAACAGCCTCAGTAGCTTTACCTACTAGATTCTTATTTATATCTTTAATTGCCTTCTTATTAGCAGCTAATCTTTTTACTTCTTCAGCGTTATTCTTTCTAGTGATAGTTAACTGCTCTAATTCTAAAGTTGCTAATTGTGCAACGGATTGTTCTAATTTTGCCATTGCCTCTATGACTTTATTAGTCTGCTCTTGGAACGCTGCTGCTTGCGGACCCAAGACTTCTTCGAGTCTACCTTCCTCTATAGCCTGCTCTAATTCTTCGATAGGAATATTAGCACCATTACCTAACTGTCTACTGAATGCTTTAATCCCAGAACCAATACTTTGCTCTAGGTTTTTAGGTAATTTTTTACCTATTCTCTCCTCTAAACCAGAAACTAAAGCTCCACTAACCTGATCAGCAGTAACAGTTGCTCCATCCCCAAGGTTTTTAAGGCCAGTAAGAGCCTCTTTAGCTACCTCATCAATATTTGTAAACGCTGCATCTAATCCTTGAATATTAGATGTATCTACACCAAGTTGTGCACCACCTCTCTCTAAAAATGCCTGCCTTGCATCTAAACCAGCTTTACCTTGACCAACCCCCGTAGCTTGCTGTCTAGCTGATATGCTTGTAGCCCCACCAGAAAGAGCATTTAGGTCTGATGCTGCATTCGCAAAAGCGACATCGGTTCTTGCTGCTGCAAATGCTAACTCATCAGCACTTTCTTTTGTTTTAGCTATAAAATCATTAAGTGCAGATTGTGCCTCTTTTAATAGTCCATTAACAACGCCTTGTTGAATTGCAGCTTGCTCACCTTCTTTAATACTTTTCTGTATCTGCTTAATTTCTTCTTCGGCTCTTGCTCTAGCTGCACCTTGAAATATTCCAAAAGAGCCATCCAAAAATTCATCCACCTGTTGCTGATTTAGTGGATCAATTTCTCCCTCATTTACTTTAACCGCGAATGCAGAAAGCCTTCCAGCGGCAACATCTGAAGCATCTGATACTCCGTCCGCAGCAGCTTTCTGTGCGAAAGCAGCAGTTTTAAATGTAACTTGATTTTGTTTAAAAATTTGTTGCTGCTCTTGTAATCTTTGTGCAAATATATTACCGCTATCTGCCGACGCCTTTAAGGATGTATTAAATGTCTTGATAACTCCATCAGTATTCTCTGTTGACAAGTCAATATTATCAAATGCAGAAAGATCTAGACCAGACTTATTAAATGAGGCACTAACACTTGCTGCGAGAGCTTCATTAGATTCTTTGAGTCTTTGAGTAATATCTCCAAGCTCTGTAGCAGCCTGATCAAAGTTTTCTGCTAATCTTTTAAATCCTTTTTCTGTACGTCCAAGCTGTGTTCCAAAGAATTGATCTATACCTTTAAATGCGTCACCTCCAGTTGCACGACTTGCTACACCGCCACCGAATGTTCCACCTAGTGCAAAGAAAGCAGTGGTAATTGCATCCTTAATACCCAAATCACCACTACCACCAGTAAGAACGTCAAGATCAGTCTCTACTCCCCCAAAGAAATTAGAAGTAGCATTTCTAAAACTAACAGCACTGTTTGTAAAATCTTGTAACGCTGTTACGGTATTAAAGAAATTTTTATTGACTTCTTGGCTTGCTTCATTAAATTCTCTTAAAGTAACAGAATTTATATTCTTTTTCAGAGAGTCAAAAGACTTCGATAATGACTCTACGCTTTCACGAAGCCCAATACCTGCCTCAAACGCTGCCTGTTCTAAAGGTCCATTAATAGCACCAGCAATAGCACCACCACTTGCTCCGATAACAGCACCGATACCAGCACCAGCAGCAGCACCAATAGCCGTACCAATACCGGGAATAATAGAACCAACAGCAGCACCGATACCAGCACCAGCTAGAGTACCACCAACCGCTCCACCACCAAGGCCAGACACAACACCTCTAGTTGTCGCCTGCTCAGAGGTTTCTCCCTTAATACCTGTAACACCAGCGGCTGTTTCTATGTCTCCAAATGCATTATTTATAGCGTTAGAAGTTGCGTCTCCAATAATTTTACCAGCAACTGTACCAATAATAGGTGCTGCAACAACAAATGCGGCACCGGCAGCAATAGCACCACCAGTGGTCTGTACTCCAACAGCACTTCCTACACTAGCAGCAGTTCTACCAAACTGACTAGCAGCTTTACCTGCAAAACCACCACTTTTGCGTAGGTCTCTAAAGCCTTTAGTAATACTTTTACCTATGGCACTTTGGCCCGCCTTATCAAACCTAGCTCCCATTGCTCCAGCTAAACCACCTATACCACCTTGAGATTGAGCAGCAGCAGCTAATTGAGCAGCAGCTTGAAGTGCAACGAATGCGGAGGTGACGGAAGTGCTAATCGCAATAAGTTCCTGAAAAGTAACCTTGCCATCGTCAAATGCAGAAAATAAACTTTCAGCGGTGACAGACAAGCCAACTAAAGATCCAGAAAGCTGTGCAAATGCCTCACTTCTATTGACCGGCCCTCCATTATTAAACCTTGGGATGCCTCCACCCCTAGATCTAGATAGAAACTTTTTAGTAGAAGCAGCATTAACAACAAATGAGCCTTCAGGCAATGTAGTATAAATACTATCAGAGGTTCCAGATCCCGGTCCTTTTGCAATACGCCCAGAGGCAAAACCTCCAGCGGCTAACTTATTAATGCTTTGTAATGTACCTTTATTTGCAGCAACTTCTTTAGGATCAGTAATAACTAGTTCACCATTAGAAATTCTGACAGGAACACCACCATCCTTAAATTTTTGAATAAAGCCTCCTGATGCCTTCAAAGCCTTTCTTCCCGTAGATTGTTTAAATCCTTTCACAGCAGGAGATCTGAGACCACCAGTACCTAAAAATTCAGTTAACTCAGAAACAGAAAGATTTTTTAATGGCTTTAAGTCTTTCTCAATCATGTCTGCATAAAAAGCCCTAACTTTATCTTGTAAGCTACCAGTGTTTTTTGTGTTAATAGTACTCTTTGCATCAACTGGAGGCTTGCCCCTTGCTAGACCTCCCCCAAAAATACTATTTAGAGTACCGGCTAATCCAAAAGGAAAGTCAAAATTATCGTTTGCCCTATCTTTATCAGAACCTCCAAATGGAGATCCAGCATTGTTTAATACAGCTTCAAACAAATTACCAATAATATTATCTATATTAAATTGTTTTAAAAATGCTTCATTAATGGTGGGTTGATTCTCAGTTTGACCTACTAAATCTCGTATTGAATCTGTGCCTTTCTCAATAGAACTTAAAACTCCATCAAATAAACCAGCCTCTAGACTTTCTGATTTTTGTGTTGATAATGATCTAATTCTTAAGGCAAAATCTGATTCAGTAGAATTAAACTTTTTCTGAAAACTTTTAAGCCTTTCATTTAATTTGATATCTGGAGTCTGAAATTTTTTAGCAGTTAATATAAATTTAGCAGCAGGAGACAGATCCGTTAAATCTTTTTGACTGATAACTCCAGTAAGATTTTCTGATGCCCCACCGGGACGTAAAAATATCCCACCAAAAACATCTGCATTATCAGATAGTCCAACCTCGGCACTTTTAATAGCGTTAAATAATTTAGTTCCACCCTTTTCAGCTATAGTGCCTCTTCTACCCGTTGCGGTACTCTCTTCAGGTCTTAAAGTTCTCCTAGCTTCTGACTCAAAATCTGCACGCCTACCAGCACGACCCACAATAGTTTTACCATTTTTATAACCTTTTGGAACAACATACTCTCCACCTTCAAGCTCTGCTATAACGCCACCAGCAGCATGTGAAGGGCCATATACCCTACCTCCATTAGCAAACTTAGGAATAATACCACCACTAGCCCTTCTGCGACGACCACTACGACCCGCACCACCTACGCCCCCGGCAATTGAAACGCCAGTAACAGATCGTAATGATGTTGTAACATTTATTAACTTAAGAAGATTTGAGTTAATACTTCTTAATGTATTGTCAGAACTCTTTAATATGCTAGTTTGTGTATTGATAGCGGATAAAATTTTTAGCGTATTTGATGCAGTCCTTTGAGTATTACCCGCTGTTTTAGCAGAAGTTTGCCCAGTGGCTCCAGCAGCAGCAGTGCCAACGCCACCAGCGATACTTCCAAAACTACGACCAATAAATCCACCAAGCTTGAAAGCACCTATAGTTGTTAAAATAGGCAATACCGGCTCTAGAAAATTAATAACGCTAGTACCAAGCTTTAATAAGGCATCCGATGTAGACAAAATAGTTTTAGTAAAACTTTGAAATGTTGGAGACTCAAAAATAGTTCTAATCAACTCGTTAAAACTTGCCTGTACTTTATTTACTCTAGCATCAACAGTATCTAATGCTTTCGTAACATCTCCTGATAAACCTGCCGCTGCACCTTTTTGTGCTGAAGCTAAGGCTTTTTGTGCGTCCTCAAAGTTAGCAATAGCAGGCAATAATTTACCAATCTGTCTAATTCCACCAAGCTCTTCAGCGATAGCACTTAGAGTAAGGGCATCTCCTTGTTTAATAATCCTATCTAACCCATCTGACAGTCTTCTAAATGCCTCAAACTGACCAACAAATTCACCGTTAAGATTAGTCAGTTCAATATTAAATTCTTTCAAAAATTCAATAGTTCCACGACGCTGAATACGAGAGAAAATAGTTCTCAAACCGGCAGCAATAGTATCAGCAGACTCTCTAGTGTTTGATCTAACAGCAGTAAAAATAGCATTCAATTCAAATAGTGCGTCTTTAGTATTTTTAGTCTGTCCTGCCGACTGAGCGAAAACACCACCAGCACGACGAATAACAGATACCAAGTCTTCCGCTTCCACTGCAAAGTCTTTAGATACTTGATTAAGACCACCTAGAATAGCCTCTGTTTCTTTACCTTTTAAATTAAACTGACCAAAAGCCGCAATGACACCTTCAGTAGTGTCCTGAATATTTCCGAATGAAGCAGCTAGTGTAGATTTAGCAAGACCATCTAAAATTTGTTCTAACTCTTTACCTCTACGACCAGTCTGTGCGATAATTCTAGCAGTTTCAGCTAACTCATTAGCGTTTACCCCCAAATTGACAGAAAGCCTATTAATTGTATTAGTTAGACTATCAAGATTATTAACGCTATCGCCAGTAACCTGTGATATTTTTACAATTTCTTTTTGAAATGCAACTGCATCTTTAACAGCACCGCTTAAAGCCCTCTGCACACCAAAGATTGGACCAGACACTAAGCTAAAAGCAGCAGCACTTTTTACAGCATTATTAAGACGACCACTAAATTTACTTAATAATCCAGTTTGAGTCTGAAGTGCTTTATTAGCATTTGATGTTTGTTTCTGTATGGCACTTTGTGTAGTAGCGAACGCTTTACTACTAGAAGTAGCATTAGAAAAACCTTTTCCGAGTTGATTTAGAGATGCCTGCGTTTTACCCACACTAGCATCTAAAGCTTTAACATTAGAAGATAAATTTTTAAGACTACTATTTAAATTCTTAATACTAGATAAAGATTTTGCATCTATCTGTATCTTTACATTACCAGCCTTTTTAAGACCAGACTGGATGTTTTTAGTGACCTTATTTAAATTTTTCGGCCCAGATAATACTACCTGTGCATTAATGTTAAAAGCCATTTATATCTCCACCTATATACATAAAGTGACCGTAGACACCTAATGCATTTTTAAGTACTATCCACGGTCACTATCCACTCATAACATTATGCGTCAGCGTTAGCTGTTGTTGCTTTCTTTGTCGTTCTTCGTTTTCTTTTTGGTTTAGGCTTGACCTCTTCCTCATCCTCTGATGTGACGGGTGATCCGTCATCATCCAGAAATGGTGAGAATTCAACTTTAGAAGCAGCGTTCAGATCAACCTTTGCACCATCATAAGTAACTCTAAATGTAGAACCGTCTTCATGGTAGTCGATGTAATAACCTTCTTCATCGATGTACTTTCCATCTTCTGAAATTAAGCGTCCAGTACCCCTTTCGGTATATCTAAAATCATCGTCTACAAATTCATATTGTTTAAGAAACTTATTTTCTGGTAGTTGGTCATCTAATGATTCGGTTCCAGATACTAGATAATAAAATTCCGAAGCACCCTTCACAGCAACATCACTATTTGATTCTGCAACATACTCTTCTACAGTAGCATAAACCTTTTCACCTGTATCATTATACACCAAACAATTAGCAAGCAGAAAGTTAAACCTTGCATTGTCTGCTTGACCTTCACATGTATGATTATCTAGCTCAGACCTTGCTACTAACATGTCAACCATCTGCTGTCTTTTCTTTGCCATATCAATAGCAATATCTCTAGCTTCAGATAGTTTAATACCACCCTTTTCTAGCTGATTCATGCCATTTATGACCTCAATTTGTAACATATCATATTCAGATTGTAGCCTCTCATTCCACAGATTCCTGCGTTTTAATTCGTCATCTAATTGACGACGCAATAGTCTACCCTTCTCAAAAAGCTTATTCCATGTAGTCTCCCTTAGCACATCACCTTCCTGTTTTAAAGAAACTGTAGGCTGAAGCACAGCAAATTCTTTATCTTCAAATGTTACTTTACCCTTATCATCGATGACTTTGTGCTTTGCTATAAAAACTCTTTTACTTTTATTTTCCGACATATTTATTCTCCAGATTTCCTAAAATTAAACTTTGTAACATACCGATTCCAACTTAAAGTATATTGTGAAATTTCCGATTGAGCACTCCTTAAATTAAAATTACCATTATCTAATATTTTTGATCTAACCTCATTCCACATATCCCTAAATTCTAATTCCTGATCCGTTAATTCGGAATAATGTTTTCCATGACCCCATAGATATCCAAACTCTTCCTCAAAAGCGGCTAGACTACCTATTATAGTTGTATCAAACTTCTTCTTAATATTATTTAGAAGTCTCTTTTTAGAGTTTTCTTTGTATTGTTCGTTTTCCATTATCTGTTCCTCATATTATCTCGCATTTCGTTAGTAGCTTGCATTCTTAAGTCCATTCTTACATCTGGTAAATCTTGATGTTTAACTTCTCCTTTATCTCTAATTTTTTTAGATCGCATTTGAATAGCTGCTTGAGACTCTGCGTCATTCATATTATATATCTCACCAGCTTCCTCTTTGTTGTGACTCATAACAAATAATTCTTGTGAGCCATTATTATTATTTAACCTACCACCAAACCTATCGTCAGTAGCTTTTTCTTTTTTCTTTTTATCTCTATCCCGCTTCTGCTTAATAAACCATCCATCCAGCATATCATCATCTGCTATAATCTCATCATCTGGACATTCAGTACTCTCATATACGCTATCATACATCCTTGAAAATGAAACTATCATCCTTTGCGGGAAAGTCCAATATGTAGCTGCGATACCAAATACATCACTTTTAGAAGAGGTCCACATACTTCTCCATGGCTCATTTCTTGCTATATTTCTAATCTCATCTATGCTAATATAGTACTTATCTGTAGCTGATCTAACTTTTTTGATAAAACTACTTGAACAAAGATGATAAGTATCATAGTTAGAAACCTTATTACCATTACCATCTCTAATAGATACAGCAGCTAAATAATTCTTTTTAACTTCATCTATATGATGCTCTTTAGTATGAGTGTATAGATGATATTTATTTTCGTAAGACTTATTAATACCATTTTTTATTTGCTTGATCCTTTTCTTGTATTGCTTGACTTTCGTTGGAGAGTAACTTTCCAAGAAAAGATTATACTTCAAGTCTTCTAAAGATTTCTCAAGCATTTTTAAAGATGACTCGTTTTCATGAGTCCAGATTCCTATATTATTAGATACGAATTTTGCAGCCTCCCAAGACATAACATTTTCGTATTTAATATTGTCTGTTTCTTTTATAGCTAAAAGATTAGCCTCATAATAGTCTTGAGGCGTGTTAGGAACAGACTTATAATTGATACCATCTATGTTGAGATAGTATTGTCCATGGATTATCTGATATAACTTGAATTCAATATTCTCTATATGCTCCATAAAAATCCTCATAAATCCTAAAAATGTCAGTAACTCACTCGCCCAATTCGGGTGATATTGCTTGTCAGGGCTATCGCATGTTACTGACTAAAAAGGGGCTATCGTCATCATAGCCCCTGTATTAGTCTTTTAAATCTTATGCAAACGAAACTGTTCCAGTTCCAGAAACAGAAAGTTTATTAAAGGTAACAAAATCAAACGTAGTTGTTACATTTCCTCCACCAGCATCTCCTCCTCCGTATGATACAGAGGAAAGCTTATTCTTGGTTCCGAGATCAATAACGGTTCCATCGCAAAGCTCAACGATGATAGTTTCATCACTTAAGTTACCAGCAGTGTCGCAAGTAGATCCAGCAGTACAAGATTCTGCTAAAGCATTAACTCTATCACCACCAGATGAAAGAACGTCAATTGAACAGGTCACTTCAAGTGGGAAAGTAGCAACTTTAGCAAATGGACCCTTCTGACCAAGTTGGAAAAGGTCTTCTCGACCAAAGTCGGCAGAAACTGTAACAGATTGCAATCTAGCTAGACCTTCAGGAATAACACTCGGAAGAGCGGTAGAACTAGGACCATCAGTTCTGAAGAACTGTCTTCTTTGCACACCACCAGCAAATTTAGGACCATCAGTTCCATCAAAGGCACCAGCCTCTAATGATTCAGCCCAGCCGCCATTAGTACAATCGCTGGAATACCATGCCTTATCAGTAGCTGTAAACGACACCTCTTCCGTAAAGTTACCATCTACACCCATAGTATATGTCACATTAGACATGACCGCACCGCTAACAGTTACCTGATTATTTGGATTAGTCGCTGTCTGTGCGAATGATCTGATGCCTTCATCCCAAATGCCAAGCTTAATTACGGAATTATTTTGGGATGCTAAGTTAATATCATCTGCTCTAGAATAAGCATCAGAATTGCTAGT
>CEOA01059970.1_pt1 | contig 18022 bp, 19 predicted proteins | sample 530251 | NCBI WGS metagenome assembly CEOA01 (sample SAMEA2619838, study PRJEB7988) | marine metagenome | biome: marine biome (ENVO:00000447); feature: surface water layer (ENVO:00002042); material: "saline water (ENVO:00002010), including plankton (ENVO:xxxxxxxx)" | depth 5 m
AGAGCATAAATAATTACATGTCAAAAAGTAAAGACTTCATGTCACTAGGAGAAGCATATAAAGATGTGTTCAAAAAAGTAGTTATAAACGAAGAGGTTCCACCTGGAACATCAGGAGAAGCTCCTCTTGTAAAAGGAGGACCTGAGGAAGAAGGGGGGTTTAGAAAACCTCTTGTTGACTTAGATAACATGTCTGACAAAGATAAAAAGGATAATATTTACAATATTAAGGGTTATTCTTATGGAGATGGTAACGATCCTGTAGAATGTCAAGAGCCTAAGCCGACAGGTCCAACTTACGGTCAAGTAGCTTACACAGGTAATGTAGGTCCTGAAGAAGATTCTGAGGAAAAAGCTGATAAAGATTATGATGGTGATGGTAAAGTAGAATCTAAAACAGATGAATATATGGGATCTAAAGATAAAGCTATTAAAAAAGCTATGGGTAAGAAGCATTCTGATGAAGAAGACGATGATAAAAAAGAAGAAGATGAAGAAATTTTAGGAGAACACGAGAAAATTGCACGAGATGGCCTAAATAATTTTATGAGCAAACCTTCCGTATTTGATAAACTTTATAATAAAGTAATGGTTAATGAAAACTTCGGTGAATTTGAAGATGCCGAGGATATGTCTGAAATTGAAGCCCTTGGAATCGAGACCGATGATGATGGTGGTGATGAAGGCGATCTTACTGTTACTATTCCAAAAGATGTAGCTGAAAAGCTTCATGAAGTATTAATGGCAGCTATGGGAGGAGATGATGAGCCTGATGAAGACTTTGAAGCTGAAGTAGCATATGAAGAAGATGAAGAAGCAATTGACCCTGGTTCTGAGCTTCATCACACAGTTGACATGGGCACTGGAGGAAAGAACAAAGTTGGTAATTTGAAGCCTAAAGGAGCTGCTAAAGAAAAAGCTGCTTCAGGAACAGTTGATCCTGGTTCAGAACTTCATCACACAGTTAACATGGGAACAGGTGGAAGTAATAAGGTTGGTGATCTTAAGGCCGGCCAAAGTGCATACGAATAAAAAAAGCTCAATAATTAAATTAAAAGAGCCCGTAGAGTAGACCTCTTCGGGCTTTTTTAATAAATATAAGTGTGAAGATCTATAACAAAACTCTAAATAAAAAGTTTTGGTCTGATGATAGCTTTGATCCAAAGATTAGACAAAAATTATTAGCTATTACTTCAGATTTTATCAATGAACTAGAACTAGATAATGTAAAGATACATGATATTACTCTAACAGGAAGTAATAGTAATTACAATTACAACGATTTCTCAGACTTAGATGTGCATGTTCTTATAGATTATAAGGATATAAACGATGATGAAGATCTAGTTAAAGATGCATTAGATGGTAAAAGATTTATATGGAATCAAAGACATAATATAAATTTTAGAGGTCATGATGTTGAAATGTATGTGCAAGATAAAGACGAGCCTCATACAGCTTCTGGTTTGTATTCTATTCAAGACGATAGTTGGTTAACCAAACCGACATATGACCCGCCTTCAGTTGATCTAAAAGATGTTTATAAAAAAGCTAATGCATTTGTAAAGGATACACAAATATTAGAAGAAAAGCTTAGCGAGGTTAAAGGTAAAGAAGCTAGAGAATTAAATGATGTTGCTAAAAAATTAAAGCAAAAGATCTCAAAGATGAGAAAGAGAGGCCTTGAAAGAGAAGGAGAGTTTAGTATAGAAAATTTAGCATTTAAAGTCTTACGTAATACTAAGATTATAGAAAAGCTTATAGATTTAATTGCTAGATCATATGATAAGATATATATGGAAAACTTTAAAACTTTTTTTGAATACTATCAAGGAGAAGAACTTCTTAACCCTCATATGAGAGTAGGAAAAAATATTAACAGAGTAGGTCTATCTAAAAAACATCTTAATACTTTACCTAAAAGATATAATCATAAATGTCCACATGTTAATAATCTTCTTAATGGAGCAGCTAGTCAGATAAAATTAATGGGCATGCCTCTATTTGATACGTTAAATACTTATGGAGTTCAATATCTACCTGGTCAAACTAAGGTATTAGGTAACTCTGGGGTAGAGGTAAAAATGTTTGAAGATGAAGAAGGTAATCAATGTGGAATGCTAGCCAAGAGATGATATGTCAGTATGTAATGAAAATAGATTAAACTGTACACCAGAAGAAGTTTTAGCTGCTACTGCTATACCTTCTTGCGGTGAGTTAGTTAATCCATCTAATTTACAAGCAGAACAATTAGTTTTTGATCAAGCCTTTAACGATCTCATTAATAATTTTGGTATACCTGTAGATTATTATATTAATACATTTAACTTATCTGCTGCAGATCTTTTATATGGAGAAGATTCAGTTAAACAATATCAGGGGCCTCTTTCCGGGGTACAAATGTATATTGAATTAAATGACGATGCTGTTAATTTAACTAAATTTGGTTTTGATCCAGGAGATGAATTTACTGCTTATGTACACATTAGTACTTTTCATACTGCAGCTTCAGCATTCTTCGATTATTCATCTGTTGGTCAGTCTATAGAACCTAAATCAGGAGATGTAATTGATTTAACTGTACTAGGTTGTGATAGACCTAATGGAAGAGGTTCAGTTAAATATGAAATAACTGAACGAATGGATCAAGATATATCTTCTCTTAATCCATTATTAGGTCATTACATTTATAGATTAAGAGGTAAGAGATTAGACTTTACCTTCCAGAATGGTTTATCTGCTGAAAAAGCTAACGAGCAAGTTTATGATAATTCGTTTAGTGGTATATTATCTACTACGCTTACTGATCAATTGACTTCAAGCGGTAAGACATATCCTACTGAAGAAGATCCATATAATATTGATAACTTATCTAAAACTGATGTAATGGATATGGATGTAAATGATACCGATATTTACGGATCGTATTACTAAGATTTTTTATCTTTCTTAGGCTCCTCTTTAGGTTCTTCTTTAGGTTCTTCTTTAGGCTTCACTTTAGGTTCTTGTTTAGGCTCCTCTTTAGGTTTATCCTCCTGCTCAACAGCAGCTACTATTTCATCTACATCATGAATATCAGCTGGATCTTTATACGGGCATTCATAAATGGTTCCTGTAAAATTATAGTCAAACAAATATGAATCGATATGGCCTTCTAGATATTCTTTCTTAGGTCCTATATTGTTATGAATACCATATCCAAATATCTTTGGCTGTGTTGCTACCCACAATACTACAGATTTTTGACCAAGTGCAGCTGCAGCATGCTGAAGTGAAGAGTCTACAAATAAACGTTTATTTGCATTACCTGTCATTGCAAACAGAGCTTTCTTTCCAATAATTTTATCAAAGCGATGACAGTTTTGTAATTTTGGATGAAATTCATAGCATACATGAACAATATTATATTTTTGAGCTAATTTATTTACTACAGCTTGAGCTTGACTTGGATGCATGTCTCTTGTCCAAGAATATGGATGCTGTTGATGCTCTTTACCTGGGCCTCCAAAAGGTTGAAAAAGAAGAACAGGTCGACCGTCTCTTCTAAACTGATTAACATAAGCAGCCCCTTCTTCTAACTCTCTAAAATTAAAATGAAGATTAGGACCCTCATGGTTATGTTCTACTCCAGCCATCTTACACCACGTTTTAATTAAATGGGTCTTTTTAGTAATATGATCTGTAGTTCTGTAAGGATCACCTGAGTAAATTTCAACATCTTTACCTTGGATAATATCTTTATAAAAGTAAGGCGTATTACCTATTACATAAAACCTTGCAACATTTGGATTATTCATCCAAACTTCAGCCCAAGCTGATACAACTATAATTTTACGTTCAGGTTTAGCTTTTTTATACGCAGCAATAACTGCTGTAGCTGCAATATTTTTACCTATACCTCCTTCAATGTGAAAAACTGTTGTGGCCATACTAATAAATTTAGTATGCTTTTATTATAAATCAAGTTAACTTGCGCAAGATATTTTAAGTGTTGTACCATCTCTCCATATTACTCCTGCAGTATGTGGTTCAGCTGTTGGTAAATTTTTGAGATATAATGAATTAGCATGTAACATGCAAGCTGAAACTGTTGTTATATCTGAAGTTACAATAGCTGAATGATGATGAGCTGTACAATGTGTCTTATTACCACATCCGCCACCTATGAAAGCATAATTTGCAGATAACACATTATTAAACCCTCCTAATATACTACTTGCTGTAGCTGATTCGCATATAAGATTAGTCATACCTCCTACAATAACATTTAAACATGTACCTGATTCTCTATTTTGACATCCTCCCACTACTAATGACCACGGTTTTGTTGCACAGTTGAGTTGTCCTCCACCTACAAAAGAACATGTACCTGAAGCAATATTACCTTTACCTCCACCTAATGTTGCATATGCATTAGAAGTAGTATTACCACAACCTCCTCCAATAAAGCCTCCTTCACCAGAATCAACATTATTTTCTCTGCCTCCTCCAATAGTACCTTGCGTTACATTAGCAGTATTGCAATAACCTCCTCCAATAAAGCTACTTGCACCACTACTTTCTACACAGTTTTCATATCCTCCAACCACTGTACCACAAGCAGCAGATACACAGTTACTACATCCACCTACTAAAGTTGAAAATGCTCCATCAACTGTATTCTTTCTACCTCCTGCTATAGTAGCAAAACATCCTCCAGCGCATGAGTTAGTGCAGTTAAGTGCTCCTCCTCCAATAAATGTTCCTTGACCTAATCCTTTATTATGAACACCCCCGCCTATAAATGCACCACTAGCTCCGGTTATTAATGTATTACCATAACCTCCGACTATAGTACTGCATTCTGCTCCTGATGCACAATGAAGATAACCTCCACCAATAAATACACCTGTATTACAGGTATAGCTGCCCTTACCTCCAACTATTACTGAGTAATTACCAGCAGCTATATCATTAGATTCTCCACCTCCTACATAAGAACATGCAGCGCCAGAGCAGTTTGCTTTTCCACCACCAACTGTACCAAAGTCATTACATACTTTGTTTCCACAACCACCTATAATAGATCCATGGCATGCATTAGCAGTAATAGCATTAGATTCTCCACCTCCGATAATACCAAAATCTGTACCCGCTGCAGTTGAGTTTGATTTACCTCCTGCTATTACTGTGCAAGGAGCTGCTAGAACATTTCCACAACCACCTGCAACTACACCGTGACTAGAATTAACTGGTAAGTTTGACTCACCTCCTCCGATAAAAGTATAATCAGCATCTGCTGTATTTGCAACGCCTCCAGCTACTACTCCAGCAACACCATTTACAGTATTGTTGCACCCTCCTCCGATAAATCCCCAGCATTGAGAAACTATATTAGTTTCACCACCTGCTACAGTTGTGCATCCTTTAGTAGCACTAGGACCTTCAGCAGTGTTGTTAAAACCACCACCAACTACAGACGCTTTAGCTGAAGCAGTATTGGTTGATCCACCTCCAATAAATGAAGCACTTCCAGAAGCTGTATTTGTAATACCACCAACTATTGCACTAACACATCCAGTGGGCTTGTTTAAGCTGCCCCCTCCAGCTATAGCACATCCCCCTGTTGCGCAGTTAACAATACCACCTCCAACAAAAGAACCTTTACCAATAGCACACGAACTAATTCCACCTACCACAGTTGAATTTTGACCCCTGGCATTATTTGCTTTTCCAGCTCCTATAAATGAATCGCACCCTGTAATAGTATTATCTTCTCCAGCAATGATACCTCCTTTTGATGCGCATACTTCATTGCGTCTACCCGCACCTATAAAACCATAACCACCATTAGTTGTACCTGTATTACATTGACCTCCACCAATTGTACCGTAATTAGCAGTCACACAGTTTTTAAACCCACCGCCAATAAAACCATATGTAGCAGTAGTTTCTGTTTCATGGCACTTACCTCCTACAATTATTCCACATGCACCTTGAGAGCAGTTTTCTTCACCTCCTAGAATAGCAGAGTTAACTCCTGTAGTTACGTTACAGTCTCCTCCTCCTATAAATGTTTGAGCTCCTGTAGCAGCCTGTTTACATCCACCAGCTATGGAAGCTTGTGAACCTAATGTAGCGTTATTCTGAGTACCTATGTTCAATTGCTCTCCACTTAATTTTCCAGCTACAGTTTGATCACAAACGAAATGATTATTTTTATGAGGCGATGCTAAATGATCCTGACCTGATAAAAAGGATTGAAATGAGCTAATTGGAGCAGCTACAGTAGCACTATCTTCAACCATAGCGAACAGCTCTTCTCCTTCATACGGAGTACTAGCGATAGTAAGTTCGGATATCTTCTTTCCCATAATTATATTTATTTACTTCGGTGCTTTTAACCTGCAACAAACAGCAATAACTACTGCTAACACCCCTGAGAATAGTAAATGCTTCTTAAATCCTTCTATATTTTCACTTACACTACAATACAAATCTCCATCTGTAGTTAGAGCTCCTTTATTTAAAGCATCTAAATAAACATGAACCATATCTACGCAAAAATACCCTCTAATAACAAACGCTAAAATAATAGCTGCTAAAATATATACTAAATATTTTGGTTTCATTACTTTTTGATAACCTTTTCAGGATTATCTGCAAATTTTTTACCAAGTTTTACTATACCTTCTATAACCTCAGGTGATATAACACCAATAATTCCATATGTAACTGCTTTATAAAGAGAAGAAATCTCTGTTTGTTCAAGTATAAACCACGCTATTCCAGCTGATATACCAGCAGTTAGTATCTTTTTAAGTTGTTGACCCCAAGTGTAATTGTTTTCCCCAGATAATAAACGCGCTAGCATAGCGCCGGCCCCTATCAAAGGTACGACCCAACCACCGCTTAGAAACTCTTTGAGTAGGGATTTTTCAGGTTCCATTTTATATATTTATAGTAAAAACAACGTAGTTCTAGAGATACGTTAATTTTTATTGATTTTATAATTCTATAAGTATAATATAGAATAGTGAAAATTAAATTTGACGAAGCTTCTCATACGTATACTCATACTGATACAAATGAAAAGTTTATTTCCGTAACTACTCTACTCGGTAAATACAAACAACCTTTTGATAGAGATGGACATTCCAAACGAGTAGCAGATAGAGAAGGTATATCACAAGAGTTAGTTCTTGAAATGTGGGAGAAAGAAAAGGTAAGAGCTTGTACGAGAGGTACTAATATTCATAAAATTTTAGAAGATTATATTAGTTATGGCGATGTACAAGATAATTATGGTTGGTTATGTAAATCATACGATAAAGCAGCTGAACGTTCTATAGATTCTTTTAAGAATGTTTTGTGTGAGAATTTATTATATGATGAAGAGTTTAAGATCGCTGGTACTGCAGATTTAATTTACGAACATAAAAATGAGTTTACTATTGGCGACTTTAAAACTAATAAGCGTTTTAGATTTAGCTCTTCTTATTGTGAAAGACTTAAAGACCCAGTGAGTCATCTTCATAACTGTGAATTTAATTTATATGGTCTACAACTATCTTTATATGCTTACTTGTATGAAAGAATGACAAGTAAGAGATGTAGAAAATGTGTTATTTTTTATCTTAAAGATGATAGATTTTTGACTTATCATGTAAACTATATGAAAGCAGAAATAGAAGCTATCCTAGCTAGTATGCAAAAGAGCGGAGCAGTAATCCCAGTTAACAATCTCGAAAAACTTACTTAGCCATTCTTTTCTATCTGGTCCATACATTAAGTAGTAGCTATGCTCCCATACATCAACACCTAATATAGGCTTACCCATATTATGCATTAGTGGATTATCTTGATTAGGTGTCTTTGCTAAATCTAATTTACCATCTTTTTCAACTAACCAACCCCACCCTGAACCAAACTGACTTGCTGCATTATCAATAAACTCTTTTTTGAATTTAGCATATGTACCAAAACGTTTTTTAATTCTATCAGCAATCTCTCCGTTAAAGTCACTACCCCCTGGCTTCATCATGTTAAAAAATAATTGATGATTATAAGCTCCTCCAGCATTATCTCTTACTTTATCATTGTAACCTTTTATATTTTTAACTAACTCTACCAAAGGTATTTTTTTTCTAGCACCCATAGCTGCATTTAATTTTTTAACATACCCCTTATAATGCTTGTTAAAATGAAAGTCAGTAGTTTGCTTGTTAACTACTGGCTCTAATGCATTTAATTTGTAAGGTAAGTTGATAGGCTTATACTGACCAACTTTTTCTAAAATTAAGTTTACTTCTTCTAAGAACGTCATTAATTATATTTAATAAAATAAATAGAATATATGAAACAAAGTTCAATTCTTAAAAAATTTGAAGTGGGTGTAGAAGAATTATATGATGCGTTAGATAAATTAACTGAAGTTTTGCATAGTACAGAAGATTATGAACTTAGCGAACTAGGAAATGAATTAACTCAACAAATCTCCGATAGTTTAGAAGAAGGAGAAATTAACTTACAGTTGATAAGAGACAAGATATCAAGTTGAAATATACAATATAGCCTTATAATTAAGAAGGCATGCGTATAGAAACTGAATTAAAGTACGATTTCGATGATGTGTTGATTAGACCTAAAAGGTCTACGTTAACATCTCGTAAAGAGGTGGATTTAACAAGAACTTTTAGATTCAAATACGGTGGTTCATACCGCGGTATACCGATAATGGCTGCTAACATGGATGGTGTTGGTACGTTAGACGTAGGAAGAACCTTAAGTGATCTAGATCTCTTTACTTGTTACAAGAAGGACATTGATGAAAAGGAGCTTATTGAAGAGCTTAAAGATAATAAAGGTAAGCATGTAGCTGTAACTGTAGGAAGAAATGAATATGATTACAAGAAATTATCTCGTATTTATAAAAAAGCTTCAGTACGTAATATATGTATTGATGTAGCGAATGGTTATACTCAAGCACTTGTCGACTTTGTAAAGGAAGTAAGAAAAACTTTTCCTAAAAGTAATATCATAGCAGGTAATGTTGTTACGGGTGAAATGGTTGAAGAGCTACTTTTAGCTGGAGCAGATATTATTAAAGTAGGTATTGGATCAGGAAGTGTCTGTACAACTCGACTTAAGACAGGAGTTGGTTATCCTCAGTTTAGTTGTATTGCTGAATGTGCTGATGCTGCTCATGGTTTAGATGGTCATATAATTGCTGATGGTGGATGTACGACGCCGGGTGATGTAGCTAAAGCGTTTGGAGCTGGCGCAGACTTTGTAATGCTCGGATCTATGTTAGCTGGTTCTCCTGAAGGTGGAGGTGAGAAAATTATAATAGATGGAAAAGAATATGTTGAGTTTTATGGAATGAGTAGCAAAATTGCTAACGATAAGCATAATGGAGGTCTCAAAGATTATAGAACATCGGAAGGAAGAAGAGTAGTTATACCTTATAAAGGACCCATTCGTTATATTGTTCAAGATATTTTAGGAGGTATTAGAAGTACATGTACATATGTTGGAGCTGCTAAGCTTAAACATTTATGCAAGTGTGCTACATTTGTAAGATGTACAAAGACACATAGTAAAATATACGAACCTAATACATTAGAGATTTAATATGCAAAAAATACTTATACTTGGACATGGATATGTAGGCTCTTACCTTTATGGACGTCTTAAAAAAATTGAAAAGAGCGATGTTACTATAGTACGAAAAGAGTTTCTTGATTATACTAATTCATCAGAACTTATAAAATGGTTTAAAAGAGAAAAATTTGATTATGTAATTAATTGTTTTGGTTTTACTGGTAGACCAAATGTAGATGAAGGAGAAAGAAAACCTGAGCTATGCTATGAATTAAATACCTTTGCACCTTTAAAGCTTAGTAATTTATGTAAAGCTTATGATATTAATTATATTCATATATCTTCAGGCTGCATATATACTAATTATACTAAAGAATTCAATGAAGAAGATTATCCTAACTTTGGATTCTTTGATAGAGAATCTTCTACATATTCAAAAAGTAAACATGCATTTGAATTAGGATGTGATCATGGATTAATTTTAAGAGTAAGAATGCCTTTCTGTGATAGGTTACATGAACGATCTTACTTAACTAAAATTAAAAAATACAATAATCTTATAAATTTAAAAAATTCTAAAACTTACATTCCACAATTGTTAGATTTTATTGAGAAAGTAATTAAGAATAAAGTTGAAACAAAAGAAAAAGATATATTAAATTTTGTACAGCCTAATCCTCTAGCTACTGATAATATAATAGAGCTTATGGATGAATATGGATTAGGTAATGATAAATGGAAATGGGTTCAATTTGATGAACTAAATTGTTTAGCTAATAGGTCTAATTGTGTTCTTTCAGTAGATAAATTAAAAACTAAATATGGTTTTGACCCTATGGATGAAGAACTTGCTATTCATTCCGCTCTGAATAAAATAATATTGGATGAATAAAGAAATTGTAGGGTTTACTGCTGGAAGTTTCGACTTACTTCACCCGGGTTATATTTATACTTTTGAAGAAGCTAAAAGACATTGTAATAGATTTTTAGTCTTTTTGCAAAAAGACCCTTCTTCAACTAGATATACTAAATACAAGCCTGTAATACCGTATTATGAGAGATATAAGACTTTAATGGCAATTCAGTATATAGACGAAGTCTATATGTATCAAACCGAAGAAGAGTTATATGATTTAATAAAATTCTTTAAACCTGACATTCGTATCTTAGGAGAAGATTATATAGCTAAACCATTTACAGGAGATGACTTACCACCTAGAGTAATTTATACCACAAGATCTCATGAGTGGTCAACTACTAGAATAAAAGATTTGATTACATTGCAAACTATAAAACAAAATCCAGATATAGTTAAAAAGAAATGAGTACATATCTAGTAACCGGGGGATGTGGCTTTATTGGGTCATATGTTATTAAAGAGCTTTTAAAACTAAAAGATAAAGAGCTTTTTATATACAATATTGATAAAATGGGAGTAGGTTCTTCTGCAGAAAATATAGTAAAAGACGAAAGAGTACAAAATCATTTTATAGATATATCTAATGATGAACATTGGAGACTTAACATGGCTAATCCTTTAGAATTTATCGATAAAAAAATAGACTATGTTCTACACTTAGCAGCAGAATCTCATGTAGATAGATCTATAGATAATCCATTATCTTTTGTTGACTCTAATTTGGTAGGCACTTCTAAAATTTTAGAATTAGTTAGGAAGCATAAAGCTAGAATGATACATGTATCTACAGATGAAGTGTATGGTCATTTAGACAAAGATGATCCTCCTTTTTCTGAAGATAGTCCTTTAGCCCCTAGGTCACCTTACTCAGCTACTAAAGCTGGATCAGACTTATTAGTACAATCTTATGTTACTACTTTTGGAATAGATGCTTCTATTACTAGATGTTGTAATAATTATGGAGCTAGACAACACGATGAAAAATTAATTCCTACTATAATAAGATCAGTAATACTTGGTAAAAAAGTACCTGTGTATGGTAATGGAAAAAATATAAGAGAATGGATACATGCTCAAGATCATGCAAAAGCAATTATAGAGGTATTGTTTGATGATGTACCTGCTAAAATATATAATATTGTAGGTAATTTAGTTTGTAATAATCTTGAATTAATTAAAAAAGTCATTAAAGAGATCGAACATCAATTTCCTAATTATAAAAGAAAGAGAAGTGACTACTTAGAATTCGTTCAAGATAGAAAAGGACACGACTTTAAATACCAGCTTTCTTCAAAACATAATCTTAAATCAGTAAAGAAGCAAAATAAATTTAATTTATCATCAACAGTTAAATATTACGTAGAGAAATATAGAGCTAAGTAATAAATATGTATATGAAACTGTTTAGCGAAAAGGTAAAACCTACCTATACTAGCTCAAATCATAACATCTTAACTGTTGAAAGCTTAGAAGAAGTTTTTTTCGATGTCTTTGAATTTGAGATAAATGGTTCAACATATATAGCAGAGAAAGAAACTACCTATAAAGGTCAACCTGTTGTATCTGTACCAGTAGAAGTAGGTAATAAGAAGTATAAAGCCCAATTTATTTTAAATAAAGGACCTCAAGAGATCTTATTTAATAGTAATACTGTCAACAAAAAAACTATTAATAGTAATACACCAAAAAGTTCTGGTCTTTTTAAGGAAAGTATTATTCATGAAATAGATCAAGCTAGAATTTCAAGTACTAAACTAGAGAAACAACAACATGAAGCAAAAATTAAAAAACTAGTAGAGTCATTAGATTTAAAAGAGAGTAAAATAAACGATATAATTTCTAATGCTCGTAATTCATTTGTAGAAGAGTTTTTAAATTTAACTGAAAATACTAAATTAGAATTGTATGAAACTAATATACAGTTAGAGGATAATTTAAAAGATAAGCTAAAAATTTATATTAGAGAGTCATTAAATGATCATAGTGATGAATTAACTACAGCAGTAAAACAAGAACATAATAAGTCAGTTGATTTACTAAAAGAAAACTTAAAGGATCTAACTGATGAAATTTATACTTCAACACTAATAAAATTAGTTGAAGATAAAGATAAGAAAAATAAAGAATCTTTTAATTTATTACAAGAAAACTTAGATTTAAAAATTGATGATCTTAATGAAGATATAAATTTAAAATTTAAGCAATTAGATGCTGAAGTTGTATCTATATCAAAGGCAAAAGTTGATATTCATAATGAATTAAATAAGAGCTTTAATAAAACCCTAAGTCGTGTAGGCAATGTAAAGAAAGGGTTAGAGGATACTTTAGACTCTTCTATGAAATATATAGAAGAAGCCTTAGAGTCTAAGTTTACAAAAGCGGAGCAATCAGCTAGATCTTATTTTGATACTAAATTACAAGTTATAGAAGAATCTTTTTCAGGTGAAGAATCTAAAGTTAAAGCATATATTTTTGATTTAATTGAAGAAAATAAAGAAGATTTACTATCAAAATTTGCAAATTATCAAAATGAAGCAGCTACTGTAATTGAGCAGTACGGGGATAAAAATGTAATAATTGATCCTAAAAAAATACAAGATGATATTCAAACAAATTTAACTAATACTTTTCAGCAACAGTTAATGACTCTACGGAGAGCTGTTGATACATATGGCGGGGGTGGAGGATCTGTAGCTAAGCAATTTGCTGATGGTGGTACAATGGATGGTAATTTAACCGTTAACGGGGAAATAAATGCTGAAAGGATATATGCATCTACTTTACTTTCGGCTGGAGAAATTAATTACGAATTTGAATTATCTGGCTTTAGTGTTACAGGAGACATAAGCGCAAATGGGGATATAACCGGAAATCAACTTAGTGCTGTAGGAACATCACCTAATTACTTCGGAGGTAGTGTCGGTATAGGCACTAATACACCTCCTCAAGAACTTTCCGTTAAGGGTGAAATAACTACTTTGAATAATGCTGGTATTCAGGTAGCTACTATGCAAAGGAGTAGTGAGGGATATCAGCATGGAGAATTTATTCTTAATAACAGTAGTGGAGTAAATAAACTTTGTTTAAACTCTAGTGGTGATAGTTTTTTAAATGGAGGTAATGTTGGTATAGGAACTAGTACCCCGAATTTCTTACTCGATGTTGAAGGATCGGGTGCGGATATTCGTTTGCGGAACACTGCCACAGATGCAACTACTCAATTTTTCATGAGGTCAGGAGGCTCGGCAGGTCAAAATCAAATTGTATTTGGTGATGACGATGATTCTAATAGGGGAATGATTCGGTACAGACACAATGGCGACAGTCTAGCCTTTGATGTAGCCGATGAAGAAGCAATGCGTATTCTTTCTGATGGTAAGGTAGGAATAGGTACTACCGCCCCGGCTTGCTCTCTTACAGTAGCAGGAACTATTAGTAGTCAAGGGCTCAAAGGAGTTAGTAGTATAAACATGGAAGCAGCTGGACCAATAATTACAGCATGCTCTACTAATAACGCAAGTGGTATTAGAGTAAATGTTACTGGTCTTGATGGTGATAGTGATGATTTACTTCGGGTTCAAGATAACGGCAATACAAGATTTTGTATTGAAAGAGATGGTCAGATATTTGGATGTTCTGCATCTTTAACTGGTTTATCGTTAGCTGATAATTACTATGCATGCTTTGGATCTGGTGCTGATTTAAAGATAAGACATAATGGTACAGACTCTTCAATAGCAAATACTGAAGGAGATTTATACATACAAAATGAAAAGGATGATAAATCTATAATATTTAGAAGTGATGATGGTTCTGGTGATGTTACAGAATATTTTAGAGTAGATGGACAAAACTCAGTAGTTAAGTTTACCAAAGATATACAGGTTTTAGATGGTGTTGAAGCGATGTTTGGTAATGGTGGTGATCTTAAGATCAGTCATGACGGTACTAACTCTGGTATAACTAATTATCTTGGTGATTTTTACATTTCAAATTTTGCAAATGATAAAGATATTATATTTAGAGCTGATGATGGTAGTGGAGGCTATGAAACCTACTTCTATTTAGATAGCTCCCTTTCTACTGGTCATCCTTTTACAATATTTCCTGATTTTTCATATTTAGGTTTGGGAAATAATGCTGATTTGCGTTTTAGGCACGATGGAACAGATACAACTATTGAAAATTTAGAAGGTAATTTAACAATTACACAATACGCTGACGATAAAGATATCATTTTCAAGGATGATGATGGGGCTGGTGGTGTAGCAACCTATTTCTTTTTAGATGGGTCTTCAGCAACACATGATGGCAGTTCTTCAACAGCACTTTACACAAATTGGCCAGACAACTCGTTAATATCTTTAGGTTCAGGCAAAGATTTTGCTATGTATCATGATGGCACTAAAACTCTTTTTAATACCACAAACTGCAATTTAGAAATTAGAAATTCTCAGGATAATGGTTGTATTGTCTTTAAGACTGATGATGGTAGTGGCGGAACAACTGATTATTTTACAATAGACGGAAACAGTGAAATACTTAACCATCACAAAGGCACACTGAATGCAGATAACATTCAGTCATATTACGGATCCGGTTATGATTTATCAATATGGCATGATGGTACTAATTCTAATATAAGAAATACAACTAATGACTTATACATTGCTAACTATCAAGACGATGGAGATATCCTCTTCCAGTCTGATGATGGTTCCGGAGGAGTAACTAATTATCTACAAATAGATGGTGGTGGTACTTTAACGAGAGCTTACAAAAATATTAGAGCGCAAGATGATGTTTTCTTACAAGCTGGATCAAGTGGAGATTTAGAACTGGTTCATACGGCCGATAATTCATACATTAACAATAAAACCGGTGATCTATACATAACAAACTCAGTTGATAATCAGGATGTTTTCTTAAGAACAGATAATGGTTCTGGGGGAGTTTGCAATTATATTCAGTTAGATGGAGATAATATATCAACTAATTTGCTAACAACTAAAGTTAATATGCCAAACTTACCAACGTCTGATCCTGGAGTAGCAGGAGACCTTTGGCGTGATGGTACTGATTTAAAAATATCAGTTGGGTAATTAAGATACAGAAAAGAATTTCAAAAACATTTCCTCTTCAGTCATCTCTTGCTCTACGAAATCATCATCAGTTTGCTCCGCTTCTCCGTAGTAACCATAAATATCATCTTCTTCAACACTGTAGTCAAATGAAGAAGATGTAGTAACAGTTGTATCAAATTTATCTCGCATTGCGGAAATAATTACATCCTTAATTTGATTTGTGGTAGCATCTGATTTTGCTCTTTTTAAAAAGTCCGTGACATCATCTGTAGTAAATTTACCTTTAAGATCTTTAAAGGGATCATTATACGTTCCCCATATATGTAAAACAAGATACTTCTGAGTAATCATCGCACAGTCTCTAATGACATAATAAGCAGACTTATTGTTAATCTCTACTCCAATATCCGGTTTCTTATGAGCTCTTTTCGCTGGTTCGAGAAGTTTAGCTTGTTTTTCCTTACTATATTCTAATATTTTTAGTTCTAACACATTATTATTTAGTGGAACTCGGAAGGAACTACTATATAATTATTGTATGAAAAGGCGCAGACCGCCAATAAAACCCTTTGAATACGGAAAATACATTATCGAATATCGCGATAATGTATCTGGTCTTCTGCGTTTTCATAAGGAACGCATCGATAATTATGAAGATGCTAAAAAGGTAAGAGATAAACTTCTTTCAGAAGGAGTTGATAAACCAGTTATAAAAAGAATAGGATGATAAACTTCTATCCAACGAAACGTATACTAAAAGAAACTAAATTAGATTTTGAACTATTAGGAAAAATTTGTACTAATATATTTGAAAATGGTTTTGATAAAAAAATTAATATTGAATGTAAAGTATGGAAGAGTAAGATAAAGGAACAATCTACTATGGAGCGTACTTCTAAGAGTAAACGCTTATATACCATGGAGTTAGATACTAACGGAAACAAAAGATATATTATAGGTAGTATACTTCATGAACTAAGGCATGCATTTCAAGAATACGTATTTAACTTTACTACTGTAGCTAGATTTACTTCTTATAACGCTTATTATAATTCTACAGAAGAAAGAGATGCTAGAAAACAAGAAAAGTTGACTACTGAAGTGATAAAGATTTATGATACTTTTAAGAAAGCTGAAGAAAAATTTGAAAGATTTAATCTAAAGGAACTAGGTTAAAATAAAAAGGTAGAACAAAATAAAATAAAAAAATGGGATTCTTAAAAGAAATAGAAACGCTAGAAGATGTACCTCGTTTTGAGGTAAATAAAGTACCGCTTGAAAATGATCGCGGTGAACATAACGGAGTATTTGCTCTCGAACGCTCCGATAATGGCGCACACCTTGGTAGTTGCGGTAAGAAGTATCGACCAATTCAAATGGAAGAGATGTTTGATATTCTTAATACTGCTAGTGATAGGGTAGGAGATATTCAGCATGATGGTTATACTATGGCTGGTGATGGTAAGCGAGTAGTAGTTAGATCTAAGCTCGGTGAGCCTATCGATGTTGATGGTGATAAAGTTGATGGTTACTTCTATACTGTTATTGATAATACTGGAATGAGCTCAAATAAGTGCGCTCCTTCTACTAATAGGATTGCATGTGATAATGCTCTTCATCTTATTGAAAAGCGTCGTGGAGATAATCTTCGTCACTCTGATACTTTTGATGCTAATGTAGAAGGTATGGTAAGACGTATTGTTCGTAATATCGAAGACTTTACTGGATTCAATGATACTGTTGAGTTTCTAAAGAGTAATAAGTTTTCTCGAGATCAAATGGCTAAGCTTACTCAAAAGCTTATTCCAGTCGAGAAAGAAGAGTCTACTCGTAGGATTAATCAGCGAGAGAAGATCGTTGAACTATACGAGAGTGGTCAAGGCAACGTCGGAGAGTCACGCTGGGATGCTCTAAATGCTTTTACTGAGTTTGAAACGCATAGTAGAAAGCAATCACCTGAGAAGCTTGTAAGATCATTGATGGGTAATACTCTCTCGACTAAAGCCCTCAGGATACTTAAAGAGCCAGCAATCAAGTGGGCAGGATAAATATTCATAGAACTTATATCCCGGAGTCCGAACTTGGACCCGGGATATTAGTTCATACGTATTATGAAATTAAAAAATCTATTCCTCTCATAACGAAGATGGAAGTATATTATGTAGATAAAAAAATGGTTGGGGAGAATATATCAGAAGAATTAGATATATTTTGCCATCTATATTTAACTAAACTAGTAACAGAGGAACTAAGTCTAATATAATGGAAGGACAAATTGGAAAATACATCTTTCGTCACGATCCTATAGTGAATAAAATTAATGTTTTTGAGAAGCCAGCTTCTGGTGAACCTGAATGGTTTATTGAAGTATCGGATAATATCTCAGAAAAAGATTTTCATTACGAAATTATGGATTGGTACGCAAAGTTCAATTCGTA
>CEOA01008952.1_pt1 | contig 18008 bp, 15 predicted proteins | sample 530251 | NCBI WGS metagenome assembly CEOA01 (sample SAMEA2619838, study PRJEB7988) | marine metagenome | biome: marine biome (ENVO:00000447); feature: surface water layer (ENVO:00002042); material: "saline water (ENVO:00002010), including plankton (ENVO:xxxxxxxx)" | depth 5 m
GCAATATTCTTGTTTTTCTCCGTTTTCTAATGCTGCATTTTTACCAGATCCTACCGTAGGGGCAGGCACTGGAATAGAATATGATATAAAAGCAGGCGCAAATTTAGCTATGGTTAATAGTCTCAGAACATTAACTTTAACAGGTTTATCACATAATATACATGCCGATGTTGATGAAATAGATATAATATATAAAGACTCCGTAAGCACAAATTGTTATCTTGTTGATACAATTAAAAGAGCTAGTAATGGAACTATTGCTAGCACATTTACTGTAAAAGATGATCAAATATTTAAAACATTACCATCAAATCAATTATTAAGATTATTTGATAATGTGCCTAAAAAAGCATTAGCACAAGAAATTACTGCCAATAGATTAATATATGGTAATTATACAGAAAATTTTAATTTAATAGATTCTAACGGCGCAGATGTAAAACCTGTTTTTGAAATAGAATTAAAAAATAGATATAACCCAGGCTCTTCAAATAGAGATGAAAGACAATCTATAAAATCAAAAAGAACATATCAGTTTGGTATTGTATATATGGATGAGTTTGGTAGACAAACACCGGTATTAACTGATGACAGCGGTATAATAAAAGTTGATCAAGAAAGCGCTTCATTTATGACGCAATTTACAGTTAAAACAACTTCTGATGCACCCGCTTTTGCTAATTCATATAAATATTTTATAAAAGAAATTTCATCTACAACTCATAATTTTATTGGTGATAGCTTTTATCAAGATAAAGAAGGTTTTATATATATAGCTGTACCATCTGCAGATGTTAATAAAGTTGATGTTGATGACACTATAGTATTAAAAAAGAAAAGAGGAAATAATGTTTCTGATATTACGGAAGAATTTAAAGTATTAGATAAATTTACAACAGGCCCACCACCTTTTTTAGCAAAACCTTTGAAAGAAATTTATGTGCCAGATATATTTGTTTTTAGTAAAAATCTAGAGCAAGATAGAGACCAGCATTTATTAAAACCAGGATCAACACCTGTACCTGGAAGAAATAGAGTAACTATTAGTGCAATGTTTCAGTTTCGCGAGAATAAAGTACAGGGCGGTGGTGTTATAAATAGTGATACTACAGATGGTGTTAGCACACAGGCATATAATCTTTTAAATCCAGGCGCTAAAGTAAAGTTTGTTACAGGTGCTGGTGAAACAGATATTTACACTGTTGCTAATAAAGAAATAGATTTAGCAGATGATAATGATTTTGAATTACATTTTACCGAAGAGTTTGGTGACGATGTAAAAGTTCTTTATGAAAATTTTGAACAAGATAAACTGTTTGATATGACTGATGGCACCGTTAATGCAGGCGCTACATTAGTTGGTGGAGATGACACTTTAGACGGAACAGATAATTCTTATGGAGGTGGAGTTAAAATGGTTATAGTAGATACCGTAGATGAAAGCGGTAAAGAAGAATACCAAGGTAAATTTTTTATAAAGATAAAAAATAATTCTACATTATTACAAGAATTAAAAGGTGAAGAAGATTTAAATAATTTACAAGTTTTAAGCACAATATCTTTAGATGGTGATCAAACTGACAATGACCCAAGGCAATTTCATATGTATGGTGGTGGTTTAGCAAATAGTGATTCATCTATAACAAGAAATGGGGTTGTTGGCGCAACAAGCCCAGATGATGGTGGATTTGATGGTAGCACAAATCATTTAGCGTCAAATCAAAATAATTATGGAGAAGGGCAATCGTATTTAGCGGCAAGAGGTTTTATTACAAACGATGAATTAGATAATGGCTATCACTTTGCTATAAGAACTGATTTAGCATTTGCAAACGTAACAGCAAATTATGCAACATTGCCTCTTATTACAGGTCTTGAAGAATCACCTTCAAATAAAAATCTTTATAATACAGATAATGATGATGTGTATTTAAGATTTGATAGATCACGTGCTCAAGTTGCCGCTGGTAATGCAATAGATAATCAACTTTATAAGATAATAAGAGTATATAAATATCTTGAAAGAGGCGTTACAGTTAGTGCTCAATTAGACGGCAGTGCAAAAGTTGGAAGCCAACAAGATTTTAATGACGGACAGGCTGTATATTTAATAAAGCTAGATAAACAATTAGCGCAAAATTTAATTTTTAATGGTGATAAAGAAACTGCAGGTAACCCTGGGAATGCCGATAATGTAATGCAAATATCAGTATTAAAGTTTAGAAAAGAAGATGAGCTAATAGGTATACCTGAACCACCTATATTTGAAGTATTACCAAAAGATGATACTGATATTGATATATATTTTGAAACACAAGAAGTATTTACAGTATCTAGTAATCACGGTAATGACAATGTGCTTTCTTATTATAATTGTTTTACTTTTGAAAATGGTGTTGAATCATTAACTATTAGAGACGATTTTAATACACCTGCAATTGGCAAAGGAGTAAGAGTATCTACAGTGTTTGAAGATAAACCATATATTGAAGAAACATTAAAAAATAATTTAATATTTTCTCAAATATATAATGGTAAAAACGCAATAAATAGATTAAATCAATTTATTATTGCTGAAGATATTACAAAAGAAATAAATCCAGATTATGGAAGTATTCAATTATTACATACAAGATATAATGATGTAATAGCTTATTGCGAAAATAAAGTTGTAAAAATATTAACAAATAAAGACGCATTATTTAATGCTGACGGAAATGTTAATATAACATCTAATAAAGCTGTATTAGGGCAAGCCATGCCTTATAATTCAAACTATGGCATATCTACCAATCCAGAAAGCTTTGCGGCATATACACATAGATCTTATTTTACTGATAAAAAAAGAGGTGTAGTTGTAAGACATTCTATGGATGGTATGGAAGAAATATCTGGTTATGGAATGAAGGACTTTTTTAGAGACGCTTTAGCTGCTAACAATGGATTAATGGTTGGATCATACGATGTTAGAAAGCATCAATATAATATTAGCACACATGAAAGTAATGCTAATAGTACAGTTTCATTTTCAGAATCTATAAACGGTTGGGTAAGTAAAAAATCATTTATACCAGAAGCTGGTTTTAGTTTAGAAAATAAGTATTTTACATTTAAAAATGGCCATATATTTGAACATCATGTTGGCACAAGAAATACTTTTTATGGCAGCGCAACAACACCATTTGTAGAATTTTTATTAAATACAGCGCCGGCTAATATGAAAAACTTTAGAACATTAAATTATGAAGGAGATAGCGGATGGACATGTGCTAGTATAGTTACCGACCAACAAGACGGTGTTGTGTCCTCGTTTATTGAAAAAGAAAATAAATATTTTAACTATATAAAAGGTGTTGCTGAAACACAAAGTACAATAGATACAAAAGCTTATAATATACAAGGCGTTGGTGACTGGGCAAGCAATGCTAGTGGTGGCGGTAATTTAAGAGTATATACTTTTGCAAATGCGGTTCCACAAGATTTACAAATTGGAGATGATTTATATTATGTACACCCAAGCAGCAGCGCTAATACTAGAATAGGCCCTGTAACAGCTATTACATCAACAACAATTACTGTTGATTTTACATCAACATCTTCACCACCATCATCACCTGCGTATTTTATATTTTATGTTAAAAATGCAGAATGGCAAACAAGCGGGTTATTAGGTTATTTTGCAACAGTTAAAATGCAAAACACATCAACAGATTCTAAAGAAATTTATTCAGTAGGTAGCGAAATTAGTATAAGTAGTTAATACGTAATAATAAATATATAAAAAAATTATAATATGTCAAGTCATACAACAACAACCGGAACAACGCAAACAATAAATCTTTCACAACAGACACAAGATATTATGAAAAATCTTGCTGGTGGGCTTATGGGACAATTAAACCCTGTTGCCGCCGCTGGTCAAGCTTTAGGTGGTATAGCGCAGGTTGCAGGTAGTTTAATTGGTGGCGGCGCTAGAAGGCGTGAACAAAGACGAGCTAGGCAAGAAATGGAGCAAAGAAAAGCTGATTACGAAGCTTTAGACACTTCAAATCCATACAAAAATATTACAAATACATTTGAAAATTTAACTGTAAATACACAGGCAGCTGATTTTGCCGCACAACAAAGCGCCCAAGGGGCTGCTAATATTATGAATAATTTAGCAGCTGCTGCAGGTGGGGGCGGTATAGCCGCATTAGCTCAATCATTAGCTAATTCACAAGTACAGGCTGCTCAACAAGCTTCAGCAAGTATTGCTCAACAAGAACAAAGAAATGCAATGTTAGGTGCCCAAGGTGAAGCTACTAGGCAAAGAGCAGTTGCTGCTGGCGAAAGACAATCACAACAAATGGAAATGGAAAAACAAGGAACTTTATTTGGAATGGCTCAGCAAAGATTAGCGGCTGCAAATGAAGCAAGAGCACAAGCAACTCAACAATTGGTAGGGGGATTAGGGCAAATAGCGGGTGCTGTTGGAGGAGCAGGTGGATTTGGCGAACTTGGAAAAGGATTCCAAAAAATATTTTAAAATTATGGCAAATAAAACATTAATATTAGGTGCTGCATTAGCATATAGAAATCAACCTTATAATTTAGGTTTAGTTGCAGGTAAAGAAGCTAATAAAGCTATTCAAAAAAGCACTAACGAACTGGTTAAGATGTTTGAAAAAGAGCAAAAAATGCTTATGGCATCAAATCTTTTAGGCCAAAAAATATTTAACGAATTACCAGAAAACCCGTTAATTCCTTTATTGCCACAACCCGTTCAAGAACAAGCTTATAGCGAATTAGCTCAAATAAGACAAAATATTGCAAATTTAAGAACTTTTATGATGACAAACGCAGCAAGATTACCTGTTGATAGTCCTGAATTTGCAACACTAAATGCAGAAATTGCAAGACAAAATAATCTTTTAGTTCAATACAGAGACGAATACGGTGATTTACAACAAAAAACCGCGGATTATATTGATAATTTTAATAATATATCTGAAAGCTGGAAACTTAATAATAGAGGTAAATTTGAAGATTTTAATGAAAGAATATTTAATATAAAAAATCCTAATTATAAAACTACTAGAAACGAAGATGGTAAATTAGTTATTAAAACTGATACTGGTTTTGGAGGCGAATACACTATTGATGATTTAAAATGGGAAGAAGTGCCTAGCGTTGAATTACAAGAAATAAATAATTATCTAACAAGAGCAAGCGTATATAAACAAAAGAAGCTTGAAATTCCAGAATCAGAGTTGTACACGCTTAGAAAATATTTAGAAGATAGTATAACTACACAAAGCGAATTAGATACTTTTATGTTTGACCCACTGCGTTTGAATGAAAAAACAAAAATACCATTATTTTCAGAACAAGAAATACTTAACATGTTTGAATATAATGAAGAATTGGGGTATGCAGAGGCACCAGAAGATTTAGATTTTGAAGCTATGAAAACAATGACTATTGATAAAATTATTGGATTAGTTAAGGCGGAGGCTCCTGCGGTAATTGAACCAAGCTCCAGTTCTGGCTCAGGTTCAGGTTCAGGCTCAGGTTCTGGCGGAAATAACAATAATAATAATATTATTGATCCTAATGATTTTACAGCGAGTTTACAACAAGATATAAAATTAGCTGGCCCTTTTATAAATGATGCTTTTGAATTTACTTTTAATAATTTATCTACTTCGGAAATGGTTAATAAATTAAGATTAGCTAATCCTAGTTTAGATGTTAATACTAGAGGTGAAATATATAGCGCATGGAATGCTTTAAATTCTTCAGGTGATAATGATGATAGAACTGTTGCTATAAGTAAAGACGAATTTAATGAATTAAGCGAAGCTGATAAGGTTAAATTATTTAATGAAGCATACGGAAATGATCCATTCGGGATATTTATTGGTCAAAATCCAATGATATTTAAAGATCAAGAAGATTTATTTAGGTTTTATTTAAAGTCAATAGGTGTAAAAGATAATGTAATTAACTTTTATACAGGACAAGTAAGAGGAGGGTTTTATGAAGGAATTAGTTTTGGAAATATTCAAACCCCACAAGGTTATCAATATTATGATCCAATGAACCAAAATATGCCACCCGCAAGAGACGCAACTGGCAATATAGTTGATGATGGTTTTATGTTAAAAATTGAAAATTGGAAAAGAAGTTTAAATAACCAGAATCCGCTAACCGAAGAGGAATTTGAAGGTGGTTTAGATTTTACTAAATTTTAATTAATGGAAAAAATATATAAATCATTATACAGTAAATATGCTCCTAATTTAACTGATGAGGAGATAAATTCTGGTGTGGCTTATTTATTAACTCAAAGTCCCAGCCAAGCTGTTGATTCTTTTTATGAAAAATATGTAGGAAATTTGCCAACTGTTGAACAAAAGGGCTATATTTTTTCAAGAATGGCTGATTCAATACCTGAACCAAATCAACCTCAAGAAAAACTTGACGCGGGATATTGGAAAAGATTTACAAATTCAATGAAAAGAATATTTTCTAGTGTTGTTGACGATGTTCCAAGAGATAATGCCGCTAGACAAATACAAAGAGCAAATGCTAATTTAGATAGAATTTATAATAATCCTGATTTAACAGAATTTAAAGTAGGTAGTAGTTTTATGCCAATTGCATCACCTACAACTAATATTTCTTCATCTGTACCTTCATATAAATCTTTACCAAGGGATGAGGCAATACAGTATTATAAAGACATAATAGCAAAAAATGAGCAGATTTATATGGAAAATTATATTGAATCTGCTGAAGTACAAAACTATTTAAATCAATATAAAAAAATACATATATTTGAAGATGATGGAGATAGTGAATTATGGGATGATTTTCATTTAACTTTTGATAAAGCAGCAGGTGTGGCTGTTGAGCAATTACCACAAATGCTTGGTGCTTTTATTAGTTTTGGATATACAACATATGCGCAGGAAGGAGGGTCTGTTGCTTCTGAATTAATAGATAAACTTGCCGCGCAAAATTTAAATGTAAGCTATGAAGAGTTTTTAACGCTAGATGAAACTACAAGAGCAAAAGAAGTTCTTAATGTAATACAAGATGGCGATGCTGTAGAAGCTTTACAAAAAGCCCACAGGGTAGGATTGCAAAATGCTGCTTTTGATTATGCTAGCAATCTTTTTTTAGTTGGTAAAGCTACAAAATTTGTGCCTAAGAGCGCGTTTAGAGGCTTTTTAAGAGGCAAGATTAATAAAGACGCAGGAAATTATTTAAAAGGCTTAGGTTATTCACAATTAGCAGAAGTAGTTACTGAAAATGCACAAGAAATAAACTCCGCATTAGCTACTGATAATCCTATAACAGCTAATCTTATTGCAGAAACTACTGCGCAAACTATATTAGGCGCTGGTACAACTCAGGTAGCTATTGGTACAACGAAATTTACTATTTCAGAAGGTATTGCTGAATTAACAGCTTTAAATGATCCTACAAGTTTAAGAGCAATAGCTAATGAATTAAAAAGACAAATTAAAAATAGCAATAGAACAAACGACGAAAAAAATTCTATGCTTAGAGAAATAGATATTGCAGAAAATATTGTAAATAATTCAAAAAACAAATATTTGTCTTATGAAGCTAAAAAAGCTATGTTTCAACTTGAAATTGAAAAAGTTAATGCTCAAGAAAAGCTTACAGGTTTAGAAAACGAATTTAAAACAAATAAAAGTATTTCAATTGAAGCGCAAATTCAAAATGAAAAAAATAGAATTGAAAGCTATAATAATCAGCTAGCAAAAACTATATATTTTGAATATTTTAATACATCTGGTAAAAATTTATTATCTTATATAAATGCAGATAAAACTGGATTTTTTGCTAATAAAAAAGGCATAATGAGAGCTACCAGGGCTGAATTAAAAACTTGGCTAGAAAATAATAGACCGGATTTGCTAAATGATCCCGAGGTTATAAATATGCTAGAGGGCACTGTTAATGAAGCTGGTATGCGTGTATATAATCCTGGTATTATGAAAGGCGATTTAGCTTTGTTTGTTGAAGAAAATGTTGAAAATAACATATTTAAAAATAAAGGTGTATTTAGTACTTCCGCAAATGTAGTTCATCATGAGGTTATGCACTTTATATTTGATTCTTTAAGTAATAAAGATAAAGCACAAGTTGTAAAAGAATTAAATACAGCATTTGCCAATTCAAAAGACACTAAAATGATAAACGCTTATAATCAATTACTAAAAAGATTAAGCGTATATGGTAAATTTGATTTAAATAACATGACAATAGTTAATGAGTATTTGTCAGGGTTATCAGATGTTTTAAGTCAACAAACAGCATTAGAAAATATACAGCAAGGCGATATGTTTAATCAAATGGGAGACGCTTTTGCTAAAGCATTTTCAAAAACATTAAAAGATATACCTTTTGAAATTGACGGCGAAAACGCATTAGAATTAATTTTAAGATATAATAGTTTTGCTGGAATTAAGCCCGCTTCAGTTCGACCAACAATAGAGGCTGTTGCTGATGTTGTACAAACAGCGGTTACAACAGGTAAAACAGATATTGACGAAGAAACTAAACCTTCTATTGAAGTTGAATTATCATCTGAAGAAATACAAAACAGTCAAAATGCTTTAGACAAATATATAACTGAAGATATAAAAACGCAAGATGATTTTAAAAATAATGATACAGCAAGAGCTGGTATATATACAGAAATAGAAGTAAATCTTGTTATAGACCCAGTTATTAATAGTATAATACAAAGAGACGAAAATACCAGTGGTCTAGCACCTGAAATACAGGAAGATATTAAAAGAAAAGTAAGAGAAAGAATTACAGAAAGAGTATTTAAAAACTTTAACCCAGTATTAGACGGAAATAAAAGAAGTGTATTTAGTTATATTTATGGTAAAAAAGAAACTAAAGGTACTGGCGGTATTGCATTTAGAGCTTTTCAAGATGTTAAATTAGAATATGTAAAAAAACCACAAGGGCAGTCTATTGAAACTGACGCTGGTGTTACAATTGATATTGTAGATGAAACTGCAACAGACATAGAAAGCGCTATTGATAGCAAAATATTAAGCGAAAACATAGAAAATACTTCTAATCCTAAAATAGAAGATGAAATTGATATACTTACAGAAGATGATATAAAAGATTTAGAAGAATTTGTTAATGAAATATTTGGAGAGGACCAAGCTTTTGACCCAAGCGACCCTGATTTTAGAAAAAATATTAAAACCTTATTTGAAAGTGCAGTAATGCCTAAAATAAGAAAAGCGGCTGGTAATTTTAAAACTTTTTATGATAATTATATTGAAAAATTATTTGATCCAGATAAAAAATTATTATCAATACAGTATTTATATCAAGCAGAAAGAAGCTTAGAGGATAAAAATTTTGCTAAATTTAACAAAACTTTAACTACGCAAAAAGAAATTAGGAAAGCAAGAGACGAAAAAAGAGCTTTTGTAGAAAATGAAGCGCAAGGTGTTAGTTTATATGATAGACTAGAATTTAATAAAGAAGCAACAGATAGCTATTATGAGCCTAATAATACTAAGCCAAACTCTACAATAAGAGCAAGAAGAAATAAACTTTTTGCTGAAATTGGTAAAGAGCTTTTATTTAATTTAGCTCCGTCTGCAATAAAAAAATCACCATTATCAACTGAAGAGCAGGCTACTGCCGCTAGAAAAATAGAAAGAGGTTTAGCTAGTAAAGAGTTTGCTTTTGAAATGGGTCTAGAGGGTATTTATTACAATGTTGGCAATGACGTTACAAGATATTCAAATGGTATGATTGAATTTTTACCATATCTTGATAAATATCCAGGATTATTAAATATTGGTATTGTTACTAGCGGTTTAGAAATGGGCGGCTATATTAGCAAAGAACAAATTCAAGAAATTAAACAAAACTTATTAAAAGCTTCTAATAATTGGGTTGGTAAAAAGAATTTTTCTTATGGCAAATCAGCAACAAGAAAACAAGCACTTACTGATACTGAGAAAAATTATTATAAAGGTGCGCCTTTTACAAGATCTATGCTGCAAAAAAATACCAATTCACAAAATAAAGACAGAAGTAAAAGGTATGTTAATGCTGGTATGCATTTATGGTTAGCTATTAATGAATTTATAAACGAGCCTAATATTACAAAAGAGCAAAGAAATGAAAGAATTTTAACTATGATACATTTTATGGTTAATTCTTTTAAAGATAAATCGCATTTACATAGAAGAATGGCTGGGCTAGCAGGCTATGATGTAGTTGCAGTAGCAAATAATGAGCCAATAATAATGGAGCATGCAATGCAAAGTTCTACCGCTTGGAAAGAATTAATACGTGGCAGCGTAAAAAAAGAAATACCATTTATACAATTATTAGATAAGGTTGTACAAAACTATGCGTTAGTAGGCTTATCAAAAAAAGACGCGGATAAAGTTGACACAGCATTTTATATAGATAATAATGGCAAAAGAAAATCTTATAAATTTGGGATGGGCCGTAATTGGAATATATTTAATAATAGATGGATAGAAAGATTTGCAAATCAAGATGTAGCTAATAATGGCGGTATAAACCTTAAAAGAATTAAAACGTTAGAAGGTGTTACATTTGAAAAACAATATGATATTAATAAAGATGGCTCGCCTCTTACTAAACCTAGTAGAGAAGTTGATATTAATATTGAAAGAAAAGGTATTAGTGTTTTTGATTTTGATGATACTTTAGCTTTTAGTGATAGCAAAGTTATTGTTAATTTACCAGACGGCACAACAAGAGAAATAACACCAGCTCAATTTGCTTCTGAATCTGAATCGTTACAAGAACAAGGCGCTACATTTAATTTTGAACAATTTAATAAGGTTATAAAAGGCAGAAAAGGCCCTTTAGCAGATTTAGCATTAAAAAGACAAAATAAATTTGGCAGTGGAGATATATTTGTTTTAACAGCAAGACCTCAGGAGGCTGCAGGGGCTATTAAATTATTTTTAGATAGTATAGGATTAAATATACCTTTAGAAAATATTACAGGGTTATCAAACGGGAGCCCTGAAGCAAAATCATTATGGATGTTAGGAAAGGCACAAGAAGGTTATAATGATTTTTATTTTGCTGATGATGCTTTACCTAATGTACAAGCGGTAAAAAATGTATTAGATCAAGTTGATGTTAAATCAAGAGTTGAACAAGCAAAAGCAGCTAAAGATATTGATTTAAGTGCTGAATTTAATAGTATTATAGAGCAAAAAACAGGTGTATTAGCTACAGATACATATTCTGCAGTAAGAGCAAGAAGAAGGGGTAAAAGAAAAGGTATGTTTAACTTTTTTATACCACCAAGCGCGGAAGACTTTCAAGGATTAATGTATACTTTATTACCAAAAAGCAAAGAAGGTGAACAGGCTATAGAATGGTTTAGAAAAAATTTATTTAAACCATTTGGTGTTGCGATGCAAAATATAGAAAAAGAAAGAGCAGCTATTATGGCTGACTTTCAAGAATTGAAAAAAAGACTGCCTAAACTACCTAAAAAAGCTGGTATACTTAGCAGATCGCCATTAGATAAAAAAATATTAGATGGTGATTTTACAATGCAAGACGCCGTGAGGGTTTATATATGGGATAAACAGGGTATGAAAATACCTAATTTAGATAAATCTGAAAAAGATGCTTTAGTAAATATTATTAAAAAAGATAAAATATTTAAAGATTTTGCAGATAATTTAATATTAATTAATAAATCTGATGGGTATGTAAAACCTGATAATAATTGGGAATCAGGAAATATTAGTACAGATTTAAAGCAAAATATAAATACATCGAAAAGGGCTAAACATTTACAAGAGTGGCAAAAAAATGTTGATGAAATTTTTACAGAAGAAAATTTAAACAAATTAGAAGGTTTATTTGGAAGAGGATTTAGAAGTGCTTTAGAAGATATTTTAAGAAGAATGAAAACGGGTGTTAATAGAAACCCTGGAGGAAATAAAATAGTTAATGACATGTTGGACTGGCTTAATAATGCAGTTGGTACAATTATGTTTTTAAATAGAAAATCTGCTTTACTACAAACCATTTCTTCAGTAAATTTTATAAACTGGAGCGATAATAATTTATTGAAAGCTGGTCAAGCTTGGGCTAATCAACCACAATTTTGGAAAGATTTTATACGTTTATTTAATTCTGATTATTTAATGCAAAGACGAGGTGGATTAAAGCTAAATATAAATGAATCAGAGCTTGTAGAACAAGCAGAAAGAGGTGGTGTTAGAGGTGTAATAAGTCTTTTGCTTAATAAAGGTTTTGTTTTAACCAGATATGCTGATAGTTTTGCTATTGCAATTGGAGGATCAACATTTTTTAGAAATAGAACTCAAACTTATTTAAATAGAGGACAAACTTTAGAAGAAGCCGAGGCAAATGCTTTCCAAGATTTTAGAGAAATATCAGAAGAAACACAACAGTCTAGTAGGCCTGATAGAATATCTCAACAACAAGCATCTGCTTTAGGTCGTGTAATATTAGCGTTTGCTAATACACCTATGCAGTATGCTAGATTAATGAAAAGAGCAGCGCAAGATATAATAAATAAACGTGGTGATTGGAAAACTAATTGGTCTAAATTAATATATTATAGTTTTGTTCAAAACTTCTTATTCAACGCTATGCAGCAAGCTTTATTTGCAATGGGATTCGACGACGAAGATGATGAAAAGTCACAAGAAAGACTCGCAAAAACAGCAGAAGGTATGTTTGATTCTGTATTAAGAGGTACTGGTATTTATGGCAATATAGTTATGATGGGTAAAAATGTTGCAGTTGATGTTGCAAGAAGAGCAAATAAACCAGTGCCTAAATTTGGAGAAGCTGCATGGAAATTATTTGATGTTGCACCGCCATTAGATCGTAAAGTAACTCAAATAAGACAAGCACTTTATGTATTTGATTATGAAATGGATGAAGTTAAAGACGCTGGAATAAGTTTAGATAATCCAGCTGCAATGTCTGCTGCAAGATTAATTTCAGCAACAGCAAATATACCAGTTGATCAAGCTATGAGGCTATATGAGCAAGTCAAAGCTGTTTCCGATGACGAAACAGAAACTTGGCAAAAAGTTGCATTAATATTAGGTTGGGACGGCTGGACTTTAAATATTGAAGAAGATAGAGATATATTAGGCGACGATAAAGGTGGTAAATTAAAAACTAAAAAGCTTAAACCATTAAAACTTAAAAAGATTAAATTAAAATAACTATGAGTAAAAAAGACGCATGTTATCACAAAGTAAAGGCAAGGTACAAAGTTTTTCCTTCTGCATATGCCAGCGGGGCGCTAGCAAAATGTAGAAAAGTGGGTGCTAAAAACTGGGGAAACAAATCAAAAAAATAAGTTAAACAATTAAAAATTAGAAATTATGCCAGGAACAGATTATAGAGCAGGTATGAAAATGGATGCACAAAACTTTAAGCCTCACAAAATGTATTGTAAGGACGGAAGTGTAAAAGATGCAAAAACATTTAAAGACCATTTAAAATTTAAAAAAATGGGATGTGGGCACACTAAAAAAGAAGCTATGGCTATGGAGCATGGCGGCAAAAAGAAAAAGAAAAAATAGTGGCTGACCCAAAAAAAGGTACAGGTAAAAAACCTAAAGGATCTGGAAGACGGTTGTATACGGATGAAAATCCAAAAGATACTGTAAGTATTAAATATGCAACCGTTGCAGATGCTAGAGCAACCTGCGCTAAAGTAAAAAAAATTAATAAGCCTTATGCGCGTAAAATACAGATATTAACTGTTATGGAGCAAAGAGCTAAATATGGTAAAAAACCACAACAAGCAGCTATAGCTAAAAGGTGCAAAATGGCATTAAAAAGGAGACATGGCAAAAAGTAAAAGACCTACATGGAAAGATTCTGACGCTCCCGACGCGGAAGGTAAATTTAAAGAATTATCTTGCGATGCTTTAGCTAAATGGATGATAAAAACAAGAAAAGGTAATATTAAAAAAATTGTTGGTAGTTTAAATCAACAATATGTATTTAATAGAAAAAAGAATCCTAGCTATGCTAAAAAAATGGTATGCGCAAGAAATAAAGCTAAAAAAATATTAGATGGCAGTAAGAAAAACTAAAAAAGGATTAGCGCTTAAACGATGGTTTAAAGAAAAATGGATTGATGTTCGTACAGGAAAACCTTGCGGTAGACGTAAAGGCGAAAAGCGTGGTACGCCTTATTGTAGACCAAGTAAGAGAGTATCAAGCAAAACACCTAAAACAGCCGGCGAAATGACTGCAGCAGAGAAAAAAGCTAAAATAGCTGAGAAAAAAAGGCTGGGGCAGCCAGCAGGCAAGCCAAGAAGAGTAAAAAACGTTAAAAGACGTAAAAAATAAGTAATTACATATATTATATAAACTTAACAAAACATGAAAAAAATATTAAGTATTTTAGTATTATTAATATCTTTTAATATTACTGCACAAGAAGAAAAAGAAAAAGGTAAATTTTTTAAATCTATTTATAATGAATTATTTAAATATGGTACTTTCTATGTTGCGGGAGATGTCCAGAATCCGAAAGAAAATCCTAAAGATTATTTTGTAAGAACAAACCCAGATGGAAACTTATACACACCACCTGTCGTTGTTGACGGAACAGATTATTATGATTTTGATTATCGTTATGGATTTGGTTTTCGTAAAATAGCTAGATTTGATTACGAAAGAAAAACTAAAGACTATTTTAACGGTACAGAAACTAACGTAGCTATGACAGCGCCTAACTCTTCAATTAAAGGGTTAGAGTATTTGTTTCATTATGAAAAAGAAAGATCTAGAGACGAAATATTTAAAAACCATAGATATTTTGTAAAATGGAGCGGCGATTATCATATGATAAAGCTTGAGAGTAGAGCACAAGGAAAAGTTGATTTTAATTATAAATCAGCAGAAATTAGAGCTAAATTGCCTATTGGTAAAAAGTTTAGCTTATCAGCAGGTGCAATGTATCGTACACATGAAAGAGCTTACGGATATAATCCAATTGAAATATGGTTAAATGAAACAGATAGCAATGGCTATCCTGTTAATTATTGGTATCAATTAGGTTATAACTATGGTTTTACTGATCAATGGGTAACTATTAATATTGACGGCGAAGAAGTATATGATTATTACTGGTATGACCCACAAGGTAATCCTGTAGCTTATACGGATTTACAGTTTCGCGATACTATATTTGAATCTTTAATTAATCGTTATAATAATGAGCAATGGGATTTATTAGACCCTTTCGGTGTAGTTTCACCAATCGTCGGTTTTGATTTTTATCATTACAAGTCAAATTTTTGGCTTCACGCGTACGGTTCTTATTTATTACCATATCATAAATATGTTGAAGGTGATGAAGACTTTAGCTATTTAAACCGTAATAACTGGGGGCTTGGTGGATTAAGACAAGACTCAGAGCTTGAGCAATGGGAAGATTTTCAAGCTGGTATAAATTTTGGATGGAAATTAAATAGATCAATAGGTGTATTCTTTGAAGGTGAATATACTAAGTTCTGGGATAGTAAAATATATAACGGATCCGTAGGATTCAACATAACACTTAGATAAAATGGCATATAATTTAGATAAATTAAGAAATGAAAGAGGTGTAATAACTCCTTTTGCAATGATGGACAGAAGCAAAAAAGCATTACGCAAAGCTAAAAGAAAACTTATTAAAGAACAAAGAGGCCTAAAAAGAAGCGGAGAGATTACTAAACAAGAATTTAAAGAAGCTAAAAAAGAAATAAAAAAATATACAGATTACTAAACTAAATAATACTTAGATAAAATGGCAAAGCAAATTGGCGAAGATACTAAATTAACATTAGATTTAAAAACTATAGGAATGATTATTGGGTTTATAATAACCCTTGCTGGTATGTGGTTTGGATTAAAAGCCGATATAGCTGAAGCTAAAGAGCTACCGGCCCCTGTAATTGATAGAGTTGAATATGATTTGAAAGATGAATTAATTCGCCAGACAATTATGGACACGCAAGAAGATGTAGAGGAGATAAAAGAAACTATTGAAAAAATAGACGAAAGGTTATACGATATACAAAGTAAACAAAGATAATGAAATATTTAAATGTAATTTTAATATTATTGTCGCTAAATAGTTATTCACAAGAATGGATTACTGATAGCAACTTTGATAGTAAAATAAATGAAAAGCAGGCTTTTGGTGATAATCAAAACTTGCCGGTAATAGTTGAGTTTTATGCATCATTTAACGACGCTAATAAATTTGAAGACTGGAATAAATTAGAAAACGTTATATATTATAGAGCAGATATAGCTAAATGTCCAGCAGCAAAAAAGAAATATAAAGTGCGAATGGCACCAACTTTAATTATATTCAAAGAAGGTATAAAAGAAATAGTATTTAAAGCAGGATTAGATTTAATGTTACCTGCTGATTTAGAAGAAATACAAGAATCCATTAATGAAGTTAATGCAGCTTCACAATTTTAAAAATTATGAGTAACGGTAAAAAACCAACAATAACACAGGGCAGAAGTAAATTAAGTCACTTTTTTAGTGATATAAAAGGAAAATTTAAAAACGAAGGCTTTAAAAAAGATTTAACAGCATATGGGGCTATTGCATCGTTTATTCCTTTAGGTAGAATATTTAAAACTGGAGCTGGTTTATTATCAGGTGGTTTTTTAGCGCCTGCAGGAAAAGGAAAAGGAATGGTTAATTTTGGCAGTGATATGATAGGGGCATTTAGAAATACGCCCACTCAGTATTCATCTAAATTACCGGCTAGTTTAAAAGCTATGTTTTCAAAAAACACTAATGTTACCAATAGATATATTCCACCTAATTATGCTCCGCAAATTATGACAACAAAAAAAATTGTGGATAAAAAAAATTTAAAATTAAAAGAAAACTTAATTAAATCTGCAGAAAAATTTAAGGGTGAAGAATTTCTTGATCCATTATATAAATATCAACCAGATCCTAAAATTTATAACAAATTATGAGCGACGCAAAATATATGAGTAGGTTATATAATCAGCCTATTCAAAACATGAGCCAAGAAGAAGCTGAAGCATATTCTAAAGGCCAAAACACAGGAATAGTAGCAGGTATATCTATGCTGCCTATAGGTAAAGCAATCGGTATTGGAGGTAATATACTTACAAAAGCACCTCAATTATCAAGAATAATAAAAGCATTTACACAAGCACCTAAACAATATTTTAATTTATTTTCAAAAGGTATTAATGTTGGCGATAAAGCTAAAAAAGCAAGCGCGGTTAAAGATGTAGCAACAAGTGTACCAAGAACTGGAGAGGGTAATATTCATCCTATAATTTCAGGTAATAAAATAATAACAGAACTGCCAAAAGTAAGTAGTAGAAAATAAAAACATAATTATGAGTGAAAAAAATAATTGTCCTTTTTGTGGCGGTTTTTGTGGGCTGTGCTAGTTCACAAACAATAACCAAAGATAAATATTATCATTTTGCAGCAGGAGCAACAACAGCGGCTGTAGCAAATGAAATAGATGTACCTAAAGTTTCTTCTGCTTTTGCAGCAGGATTTGCTAAAGAAAGTTTTGACTATATACAATACGGTGTATTTGATACAAAAGATTTATTAGCAACAACTTTAGGGGGAATAATAGTAAACTATATAATTAAATTAATAAAAAAGAAAAACCATGTGGAAATTAACAAAGAAATACCTAAAGGACATTTGGGTATTATTATGGAGCAAAACAGAAGTTGACGAAAAAGCAATAGCTACTTTAAAAGAAGTACAAAAAAGATATAAGTTAACTGTACAAGAAATTGAGGATGTTGCCTCAGCAATGAAAGAAGTTGCAAATCAAATAGAAGATATACCTAGTGCATTAAAAGGTGAGGCTCGTAAAGGAAGAAAAAATGGAAAGAATAAGTAAAAATATAAGCTATAAAGAAGGTGTG
>CEOA01010332.1_pt1 | contig 18005 bp, 23 predicted proteins | sample 530251 | NCBI WGS metagenome assembly CEOA01 (sample SAMEA2619838, study PRJEB7988) | marine metagenome | biome: marine biome (ENVO:00000447); feature: surface water layer (ENVO:00002042); material: "saline water (ENVO:00002010), including plankton (ENVO:xxxxxxxx)" | depth 5 m
GAATTAACAGAAGCTTATTCAGGTTTTAGATTATATATTAATGATCTCGCATTTAAATCTGACGCTGTAAATTATGAAGTAATTTTACATGAATTAGTGCATTTAGCTACACAGGGTTCAACTCAGAGTGTGCGTACAGCTATATCTTCTATGAAAGATATTCATGAATATATGCTAGATACAGGCATTATAAAAAAAGTTGGCAATAATAATATATTTGAAGCTGATGAAAAAAGAGAGAATTTAGAGGGTTTAAAACCAAAAGTATCTAAAGATTTTATAAAGTATTTTACTGCAGATAGAGGAAGAGTTAATTTAAAATTTCTTGAAAAATTAAATATAAAAGGTGGTCGTAACAAAGTTCTTGTTGATTTTATAAATGTTACTGAACAAAGCACTGGAGAAAATATAAATCCAAATGATATAGGTAAAAAAACACAATATTTTACTGGTGTTCTTGAAAGATTTAAAGGAGTTAAGGATGATCTAAGACAAAAAATAGCTGCAGAACAAAATTTAAAAAAATCTACCGATCAATTATTAAAAATACAAAAATCTATAAAAAAAGGAGAATTAAGTTATTTATTGAATAATGCTAATGAAAATATTTTACCTTCTCTAAATACATTAGCAGCTATTTTAGAAAATGTTAGTCCAGTTGAAATTATTTCTCATTATGCTTTACAAACTTTAGAAGTTAAAACAAAACAAGAAATTTCAGAATTAATGTTTGCTTTCAATATGATACAAAATGAAAATGATAAACTGAAAGTTTTTGAAAAATTACAAGATCAAGCAGTTATTTTTTATAAAACTGGAAAATTTAATAGCAGAGTAAAAGCAAGATTACTTGAAAGTGGCAGATTATTTTTTAAAAGACGGCAAGAAGTAGAACAAATATTAGCAGTTGCACAAAAATTTAATCCTGAAGAATTTACTGATAAGTATATAGATAAAATTTTAAAAGAGGGTTTTAAACGTGATAAATTTAATTATAGAGGTAAAGATATACCTATTGCGATAGATGTTGATTTAACACCTTTAGCTTTATTAGTATCACAAGAAAAAGTTTCTGATGTTCTTCCAAATGGAGACATTAGAATGGAAAAAAAATCTGCAAGTAAACCTTTTGTACAGCCAGGAATTACAGCATTTAGAAAACAAAAACCTGATTTAGATTTAGCTAGAAAAGTAGAACAGCAAAGTCTTGAAACTATGTATGGTATAAGCGGAACATTTAATCAACTTATTACTGTTAGTCCAAGAAGAAAAGTCGATATGGATAATCGTGGTCATTATGAAATGCTGTTAAAAGAAAGAAAAAGAACATTATCTAATGAAGATTTACTTGAAGAATCTGTACAAATTCATGACAGAAGATTTGTTTTATCAAAAGGTTTTAATGGCAGTAATGTTCAAGAATTTTTAGCTGTTGGTCTAACTAATAGAGGTTTTCAGGGTTTATTAAAAGAAATAAAATTAGAACAACCTCTTCCAATTTCTGAAGAGAATTTTTTAAGTCAATTCGTAAAAGAAATTTCAAAACTTTTAAATATCCCTGCCGATACTAAAAATGTTTTTTCTAATTTTTTAATTTTAAGTGAAGCTTTAACACTATCTAAATATGCTGGAGGAACTTTAGGTTTACAACAGTTAGTTGGTACATTTGGTACGTATAAGAAAGCTAAAAGGTATAGTAATCTTGGTTCACTAGATCCTCCATCTAGTCAAAATGTTGAAATTAAAAGAAATTTAAGAAAAGCTGAATATGATGTTAAAAGCACACCTTTAGGTCAGATACCAACTTTTAACTTAAATGCTTCGGATATTGCTATAAATGCTGCGATTAATTTTAATAATTCTGCTGTTCCAGAACAAGATATTCCTTTGCCAAAAAATGAAGCTGTTGTACCACCAGAATACGCACAACAAGTAAAAGATTTAGGTTATGAAAAACCTGTAAAAGTATATGGTGAAAGATTAATAGATTATATAGAAAATCCTATAGCTAGTATAAAACAACAATTTTCAACTATAAGAACATCTATTATAGATAAATATGATGAAATACATAAAGATATTTTAAGACAAAAAACAGAAAATGAAGAAATAAGACAATTAGAAAATACTGCAGATAGTTCTGCTATAGCTGCAGTAAGACTAGGTGAAAGATCAAGAGGTATATTTCAAGGATTATTAACTAATGGTTATCCAACTGCTTTAATAGATGGTCAAGAGGGAGCTACTAGAACACAGGCTTTAGAAATAGAAGCTAAATATAATCCTTTTGTTGCTCCAGAAAAAGCAGATGTAATAAATGAAACTACAGGAGAAGTTTTAAGAGAAGCAGGTAAAACTTATGGTGGTTTTATGCAAATTACTGCTCCTTTATATGCTGATCCTACTATTGATCGTGAAGCTATATTTGCTTTATATAGAAAATTAAAAAGAATAGATAGTTTTGATAAGCAAGGCAAAAAAATTACTACGCCAAGAACAGAAAAAATGAAAGAAACTATGCGTAGTATAGAAAAAAATTATCCTAGTGTAGTAGAAGTATCAAATAATTATGATAGATGGAATAATAAACTTATAGATTTTGCAGTTCAAAAAGAAGTTTTAAGCCCAGAAACAGCTAAATTATGGAAAGAGCATTCATCTTACTATCCTTTTTATAGAAAGATGGTAGATGGTGATTTAGCAGGACCAAACATAGCTGTTGGTGTATTACCTAATAATGTTTTAGGTATAAAAATTAAGGGTTCTGAAGATCCTATAGATACAAATCCTATAGAAGCTATATCAAGAAACTCTTTAGCAATATTAACTGCTGCATTGAAAAATGATGGGATAAAAAAATTAGTAAGAAATTATAGATTAGAAACTAAAGGTAAAGATGTTGATAGTGCAGGACATCCTAATACTATAGCTTTTTTTGAAAATGTGCCTAATGAAGCAGGAGTTATAGAAAATAAAAAAGTTTTTTATCAACTTGAAGATAAACTTGTCCATGACGCTTTAAGAGGTTTAGGCGGAGTTAGTACTGATGGCGTTGTTGGCATATTAGCAAAACCAGCCTCATTTTTAAGGGATACAGTTACTAGAGATCCAGGTTTTGTCGTTGTAAATATTTTAAGAGATACATTGTCATCTGCAGTTACATCAGGAGCTACTTTAGGTGGTGACGGATTTGTGCCGATTATAGATTCATTTAAGAATATGATGAAAGATGTTTCTGAACTAGAACAGTTTGGTATTGTAGGCGGTTATGATTTTTCTAATGATGAAGGCAGTATAAAAGAATTTATAGATAGAACAAGAAGACAGCAAGGATTATCACTAGACAATGGTTTATCTGCAAAAAATGCTTTTTTTAAAGTTTGGGATGGTCTTGGAGCATTAACAACTAAATCAGACGCTGTAACAAGAAAAGCTGTCTTTCGAGCTGTTTATAATCATGTAAAAAAGAATGGTGGTACAGAAGCACAAGCACAATCAGAAGCAGCTTATCAAGCTCTAGAAATAATTAATTTTGGTCGTAGAGGACTATCACCAACTTTTAGAATAATTACCTCAGCTATACCATTTTTAAATGCAAGAATACAAGGTTTAGATGTTTTATTTAGAGCATTTACTGGTCAATACTCTTCTATAGAAAAATTAGAAGCTGGTGAAACAATGGCTGATGTTCAAAATAGAATTATAAGAACTGCTTTTTTAAGAGGTGGAACGTTAATGTTAATTACTCTGATATATTACGCCTTAGTAAGTGATACAGAAGAGTATAAAAGTATGCGTAGAGAGGAAAGAGATGATAACTGGGTAATACCTTTACCAGGAGATATACCATCAGTAAAAATTCCTATACCTTTTGAAGTAGGAGCTATGTTTAAAGCTATACCAGAAAGACTTTTAGACGCTTCACCTTTAGGCAGACAAATAGAGGGAGATCCAACAGAATCAATAACAAGACAAGCAGGAACTTCTTTAAATATACCATTTTTTCAACCAGGAGCAGGCATACAAGTTCTAAAACCTATAGCAGAAGCTATGGCTAATAGAAATAGTTTTACAAATACAGAAATCGTACCCTACTATCAATTAAAATTAGAAAATGTGCTACAAACTCGAAAGACTACCAATAAAGCAGTAGAGGAATTTGCTAAAACATTTGGTTTATCACCCATAGTCACAGAGCACGTTCTTAGAGGTTATGGCGGAACTTTAGGCGGATATGTTTTAAATTTTGCAGACATAGTAGCTAGAGGTGTTACAGGTGAAAACTTAATACCTACCAACCTCAACAATCTTCCGTTATTAAGAAGATTTTTCCGTGATCCGAATATTTCAGGAGGAGGTCTGCAACAACAATTTTACGAATTAAGAAATGAAGTAGATACAGCCGTAGCTTCTATGAACAGATTAAGGGAACAGAAGAGATTTGATGAACTTAGGGCATACAGGAGTAATGTAAAAGGATTAAATGACGTTAGAGGTCGAGTGAGGGCTTTAGAGAGGTATTTAGACGCATGGCGAGATAGAAGAGATAGATTGTATGACAGAGATGACATATCTGCCTCTGTAAGAAATGATTTACTTATTGAACTAGAAGCTGAGAGAGATAGAAGACTAGCAATAGTTCCTGAATTAAGAAAAAGAGCTAAAGCTCCAATATTTTCAGGGCTTTAACCTTTATGTAAAAACAACCTTGTTTCTTCATCATATCCAAGACTTTTCAACCTATCTATTTCTTTTTCTTCTTTAAAAGGTTTAAGTCTAAAAAAACCCTCATGCTCAGGATATTTGGCATGAAACATACGAGCATAGAAAGATATGTAGTTATTGTTTATCTTAAACTCCCCACCTTGTGTTTCAATCTCTTCATTCCATCTTATACGATTTACTATTGCCCATTGAGAATAATTGTTTCTTCCGCTATTTATAACGTCTAAAGTATAATCTCTAAACTTTTCCCAAACCTTAGGATTATTTTTGTGCCATTCCCACCATTCTTCTTTTCTTTCTTGTAATATTTTTTCATAATGATCTATCAAAATAACCTCCCATTTTACGAACCATCATACCAATCTCCACATATCAGTATGCAATCCCATGCTACATACTTATATACAACTATTATTAAGAAAACTAGAAGTAGAATTATCCATTCTAGTACTTTTATTGTCTTTTTTATCTTCGCCATTTTGCATTTCTCATATTTATTTTATAACCCTGTACCAATTTAGGATATTTCTTTTTACTAAAAGACCTCTCACAAATCTTACAAATATCTAGGTACAACACCTCGTAGTCTTTTTGAAAGTGCCTATACAAAGTCAAATGTAATCTTTGTTTGCATTTTTTACACACTTTGCCTTTTTTTGTATCAAATTTAGTGTTATTCATCTTTCTCCTTGAAATCCAGGAAAAAACATAGACTGGTAAATATTTTTATTAACGGCAGGATATAAACAAAATTTATAATTCATAATGATCTCTTAAAATATTTTTTACATCTTCTAATAAACTTAGCTCAGATCCATATGCGTTTTCAAATCTTTTTTTATAGGGATGTCTGCTTATAGGATGTTTGTCATTGCCCTTTCTGTGATGTTCAAAACACAAAGGTAATACTTTTAAATGACTATCTTTTTTAGTTTTACCCTCTATATGATGTATTTCTGCTGGCACATAACCATAACCGAGATTTCTGCAAACAATACAGCCTATCTGAGAAACTCTGTCCATGTGCTTTCTTTCAGCTTTGTTTGGTGTCCTTCCTTTTAGTGCCATGATCTTTCTTGCCAAAGATACTATCCCAGTTTTTATCTATTTTCTTTCTGTCTTCAGGTCTTCTATTACTTCCTTTTGACATAACAAATAACTAGCAACAAATTGAATGAACTCAGTTAATATTTATTGCTAGTTAATCCTCCTATTCGCTGACAGCATATCTTCTACGTTCTTCTCTTTTATTTACCATTTTGGTTCGCCATTCTTCAAAACCAACTTTTATTGCTTCTAATTGGACTTTAGTAGATGTTAAAAATCCTTGTTTAACACCTACTAATAATCTAGCTTGATAAAGCTCTTCCTGATTTTCAGCATAATTCTCTTGCCCTGATACAGTTTTAAAACCTTTATCTATAGCTTGTGCTTTTAATTTTGCATTTATTTTTTGCACATCTGCTTTGCTTTTAAAGAGTTCGTACTCTGCTTTTTCTATTATAGGAGCAAAATTTCTTATCTTAGACATCCAACTTTCTTGTTGATCTTCTATCATTAAATTCTCCTTTTTTCTTGCATTTCCTCTAAACGTTCATCCCTCTCTACACCTTTTCTATGAGAGAGGTAATCTAATAGTAAATTATGAGCAGTAGTTTTAAATCCATCTTTAATTTTAGATAAGTCTTTAATTAAATGATCATATGCTACTTCAAATTCTAAAAACACCTGTGGATCAATACTGCTTTCTATGTCGATCACAGTATCTTTCCATTTTTGATATTTGTTATCAGGTCTTGTACTAAAATGGGATTTTGTCTTCATAATTATCCTGTTTCTTATTAGGCTCTGCGACCTCTTCAACAGCAAATTCATCCATAGGAGTATCTACAACTTTAGCTTCTACAGTTTCATCTTTTTTCTGTTCCACTGGTACGTCTAGTCTTGCATACTTATACTCTTTATCTTGCTTAGAAGTTCTATCCCAAAGTGCTATCCTAAGTTCAGCCTTTTCATTTTCCTTAACCTTAGTCACTAACTGTTTTAACAGTTCTGTACTAAGTTCAACTTTACCTGTCCAATCAGGTTGAGTACTTTTCGATTTAAAATCATTGATGTAAATCGCCCCATCACTTTGTATCTTTTCCATCTTTTTCCTCCTGTGGTAGTTTTGATACATAATCTTTTATAGCATTTACCATTTCTCTGTATATTTCAGGAAATTTCTTTTCCATAAAAGTAATATTCGGTCTGTTCTCTTCATTGAGCCACTGACCATTAACTTCTTCTTTAGTTTTAAAAAGTGTAAGACTAGAAATAAATCCATCTTTCCACATTTTAGCTCCCTCTTCCATTTGAGTTTCATTAGGAGCTAGTTTCCAATCAACAGTTTCTTCTTGTAAATCCTTACTAGGAGAACTGTCGTCATTTTCAGAATTTTTTCCAGGCTGCGTGGTCGCTGCTTGTGTAGAAATATTTGACTGGTCTAGGTTTTTACTAGCCTTCGCTGATTTGTCTTCTTTTTGCGTAGTGCTTTTTTGTTTTGGCACATCTTCACCAGCATAGATATGATGTCCAAGACCAAACATAGCCAAGCACTTTACCAAACATCTCATTTTTGTATCGCTTACCTGTCTAGAGTTAGGCTCAGTTATGGCATTATTTTTATAATCCATTACAGGTAGCCACATTTCCCTTACACAGTGACCTATTATTACTGTACAACGTACCTCAGCACTTCCATCAGGGTATCTAACATAAGGCACGTGGGTATTTTTATCTTCGTAAAAGTAGTATTGAGCATTAGGATAAACTTCCATGACTTTATCCCAAGCCCATGCCCAAGATAAAAAACTTAAACCCATTTTTTTCTCTACTTTATCTTCACAGTTTATGACACTAAGTTTGCTCCATATTTCACTATAATTAGGGCTATAGGCTGTTGGATCTTGTACTGCATTTACTTCATCATGTATTTTGTCGTTTATATTCTCACTACTCATGTACTGTCTCCTCGTCAGAACCCTCTAAAAGTCTGTCAAAATCTAACACACATGGCAAATATTCACTCATTACTTCGTATTTATGGTATGGCAGTGCTACTATAGACCTTACTGATATAAGCCTTTCGCCATCCCAGTAAGAGTTTATGCTTCCATTCCATTCACAATGATTGTAGTTCCAGTCAAGAATTACTTCTTGATATATTTCCCACTTTTCATCATGTGATAAAAGATTTTCCGAACTGGCTACTAAAAAGCCATCAGTATATTCATGGCTACCATCTTTGCAGAGGGTACTTACATAAAAGTAGAAATTATTTTCTACCAAATTATTTTTTGTATCATCCATTTTTACCTCCGTTAAATTGAGTACAAAATTCAGCAACTCCGCAGTAATTTCCAACACATCTTGCAAACTCGCCATGAGAATGTTCGATACTTATATCACTAGCTTCATTGCCCTTTACATATTTACTTGCTTCAGACATAGAATCAAAAACTCGCAAAGCAGTTTTTCTTCCTTTCTTTAGCACTCGATATGTGTCTTTCTTTTTCCATCTATCTTCATCCGAACACAAAGGCAAATTGCCATCAATGTCGAAGTTTAGGTTAGATGTTTGATGTTCTGATACTCTTTGTTCAATATATTCTTTTTGTTTTTTTGTTGTCCATAAAGGTATTTTTATCACTGATATTGCAGTAGAGGGATAATCACCTCCTCTTCTTTGAAGTTCTCGTTTGTTCCAATCTCTAGCTAATGCAATAATATTTAACTGGTCTATTTTTTTTCCTGTGTTCATATGATATAGCCAAGCATAGCAATTTAATTGTCTTTCCCAATCAAGTTTGCCATCTTGTAAAGCTGAGATTATGCTCCAAACAGATGTAACCTTAAAATCTTTTAGTGTATTTTCATTAACTGACATACTATCAGTCTGCCCACTTACTACCCAATTATTTACAGGATAAAAAAATCTTTGCTCTGTAATGGTATCTTCTTGATCTTGATTTGCCCTCTCTAGTATTGTGTGTACTGCTTGCCCTAATACTTTCCATATTTCGTCTGCATAATCTGATGTTAGTTCTGTTTGGTGTTTTTTGTGTAAAAGTCTTATTCTCGGAGATTGTATTAAGCCTGTGACTGATATATCTGCATTGCCTTTAGAATAGCTATCATTTTCTATGGCTCTGATTATTTCTACTGGTATATTATGTATGTTAGTGTGTTTCAATCATTCCTCAACTAAAAGTTTTTCATGATAATCTTCACCTTTGTTGTGAACAGTTATCATCAATTTGCCTTCGTTGTAAAGATTATCTTGTTCTAATCTAATTTCTTTGCCCTTAAAATCTATCCAAACAAGATCATCAGACACTATTTCCATCTTAGGTTTATTCATCTTCTCCTCGAAAATAAATGAATCAGTTTCTTGAATTTCAAAATCTTCAAGTTTTTCAGGCTCGTTGCCATCTGCAACTCTTTCTTGATTGTTGGCTTTTAACCATTTATCAAGATTGTTAGTAGTGGCAACTAAATCTTTATTGCCACAACCATCATGATAGTAAATATTATATAGTGTCATTTCTATATCTGACATCATTATTATTCTCCTCCTTCTTTTTTATAGGCACAAACTACAAAATTATAGCCCTCTGCGTTTGTATCTAAATCCAACAGATCGGTAAGTATCTGTAAAACATTCACTTTATGTGCTTGATCAAAATCAACACCAAACCAAACTCCTTTAGGAACAACAGTCCAATTATTTTTCTCTAACTCTTTTTTAGTTATCATTATCTCCCCTTGTTTCTTTTTGCTCTCGCATATTTTTAATAATTTCGATTAACAAATCTGCAAAATCGTCTTCGTGAAATTTATCTAATAGTTCAACTATCATGCTTGTATTTGATCTCATTTAATCCTCCAAATTCCTACACCATCTGAAAGCGATCTAACACTAAATTTCTTTCTTGGATTTTTATGTGTATATCTAAGTATGTAATTTCTCAAAATTTTTGCCTCTCTAGATATATCTACTTTTGCAATATTAACTTTTAACATTTGCCCTCTTTCTAGCAAATCTAAATCAATATCATATTTTCTAGGTCTTCCTACGTTTTCAGGCAAGGGAATGCCATCTTTTATTTCAAATTTCACTATATTTATCTCCAATTAAATCAAGTCGCTTAAAATGATGTTAAATACAAGTTTAATTGATGTATTGATAATGTCAAGATAATGGTTTAGGATTTAGAAATGAATAAAGAATTGCAAAAGTTACAAGGAAGCATATTGAAACAAGCCATAAGGGATGTTGCAAGCAAAGATCCTGAAACTTCTCAACAAGCTTTATTTTACTTCAATACCGAAGATTTTGCTAGTTTATGCGAACATCTGAAAATGGATAAAAAAGGGGTTAAAGACAGCATTACCGAGATGTATGATTACCCTATAATATCACGTAAAAAAATAGCTAATAAAATATCAGGCATGATAGATAAACATTTATTTATGATAGAAGAGGATGAATGCGATTGCTGGCAATAGTAAGTATATACTTACTATATTTTAATAATAAGTATATACAAGTAAGTATATACTAGTAAAAAAAATAGGAGAAAACTAAATGAATGTCAATACAGAAATTGAATGTAGCACTAGAAATTTACAACACGGACAACATAAGATTAAATGTCCTGTGTGTCAAAGCAGTAGAACCAAGAATAAAGGAGATAGACCTCTATCAGTAAATAAGGATAATAATACTGTCGCTTATTACTGTCACCATTGCGGTGAAAATGGTATCGTTAATAACAATGTGTCCACAAAACTTAATATAGTGAAAAAACAAAAAAAGGTAGATGTGCCAAAACTAGAAAATGAAAAAGCAGTGCAATGGTTAAAAGATAGAAAAATATGTCCTGATGTAGCAAAAAAATCTGGATGTCTGGCGACAGAAAAAAAATATAAACCAGTCATAGCTTTTACCTATCCTGCAGAGGATGGAGTTGAAGCTGTAAAATTTAGGACAGCAAATGGGGATAAATTGTTTTGGTGGGATGGTAATGCACAAAGGCTATGGGGTAATTTTACATATGATAAAAAATTAGACAATAAAGAGTTAGATTTATCAGATACTATCGTTGTAACAGAGGGTGAAATGGATTGCCTTGCAATTAGAACTGCTTTCAAAGACGTTGCAAATTTAGAAGTTTACTCAGTACCAAATGGCAGTCCAAACAAAATATCAGATAATAAAGTAGATCCTAGCGAAGATGGTAGATTTAAATACGTTTGGAATGAAAGGGAAAAGTTTGAGAACAAAAAAAGAATTATACTGGCAACGGATAGCGATCTCGCTGGAGATATACTAGCAGATGAACTTTCTAGAAGATTAAACAAGGCAAGATGTTATAGAGTAGATTATAAAGGCTATAAAGATAGCAATGAATTGCTAATAAGCGAGGGTAAAGATGTATTAGTAAAACAAGTCTTAGATAGCGAGCCAATACCATTGCACAACTTAAATACCATAGACAGTTATGCAGAAGCATTTCAGAGTTTATACGATAAAGGTATGCCTAGCGGTGTATCAACTGGATTTGCGAGTGTAGATAAACTTTTTACTCTTACAACAGGCAACCTTTACATTTTTACTGGTCATGCTGGGGATGGTAAATCAGCATTTATTGATCAATTAATAGTAAATGTAGGTCGTAATAATGGCTGGAAAACTTGCTTTTGTTCTTTTGAAAAACCACCGCAACTTCATAGTGTGCAACTCTCACAAATTATTACTGGTAAGCCATTTTTTAAGGGAGTGAACGAAAGAATGACGCAAGAGGAGAAAGATTATGCTGAAAGCTGGATAAAAGAACATATTCTTTTTCAAGATTATTTAGACGGAGATATGCCTACAATAGAAGCCATTTTAGAAAAAGGAGCAAGTGCTGTTATGAGGTATGGCATAAGAATATTAGTAATTGATCCATTTAATTTTATACAGACAGACAAACAATATGCTTTAGAAACAGACATGGTTTCAGATATGCTTACAAAAGTTCAACTGTTTGCCAAAGCACATGATTGCTTAGTCATGTTCGTAGCTCACCCAACTAAACCAATGGACAGAAGTAAAAAACAGATAGCTACTGGTGTTGATATAGCAAAATCTTATGCTTGGTTTTCAAAAGCAGACACTGGAGTAACAGTTTTTAGAGGAGAAGACGGAGTTCAGATACACTCTTGGAAAGCTAGATGGGGCTGGCAAGGTAAATTAGGAAGTGTTAATATGGATTTTAATTCTGTAAATGGCAGATATAAAGAAAAAGAAGAAGCAGATGACAACTTCGACTGGGAAATATAAAAAGAAGCTACATTTTAATGAGCTAGGAAATACTTATTTACACAAACAAAAGAAAATAGGTGTTGCACAGATAGGTCGTAGTAATTTAGGCAGAGCCATAGTTTACAATCAACATATAATAGATCAGTTATTTCTAGACAAAAAAATTAGTGAATTTGAACATAATGCTTGCGATAAATATCTTGGTTTAATTCACACATCAGGCACTTTTGGGATCACGGATTCATCTCCAAGAGAAAAAATATTTACTAGTCATAGTTTTTTTCAGCCTCCCAAATCTTTAATTTTAATTAAAGTACAAAGAGTGTTGAGAAAGTCATGTGGGGTTGAAAACGAAAGGGTGTTTTGGCACATAATGACAAGTGAGCCAAAAAAACTATCAAAGATCGAAGTATTAGTTTTAAAGAAATGTAGTCATGCTCTACTTAACTACTGGTATATAGATACTAATTCTCCTGTATCTTTGTTTCAGCAAGCGATTGCAAACCCAATTTAATTTGAGGTTTTTCTTTTACTAAAGAACTATTCTCTATTTCCTTAATATCTAAATCTTGTTTCTCTGCTTCCTTATGTATCATATGAATAATCTGTTTATTTAAAGACCGACTTTCTTTATGAGCCAAAGCATGAGCAAGTTTATAAGTTTCTTCACTACACCTAATGAATAAATTTTTTTCCATCTTCATCCTCGTTTTCTACAACAACTTTTATTTTGTCTTGAACTTTGCCTATGGCAACACTCTCTCTGCCTACTTGAAAATACTTTCCTGTTCGTAAAGTTTCTACAGCATAAGCTAAGGAATGGGCATTAGCTAAGAGTATAGGATTATCTAATAACGTCACTGCAAAAGTCATTGCTTCTTCTTCAGTATCAAACAGCCATACGTTATGTTTCCACTCTCCTACTGAAGCATATTTATCCTCAGTGTCCATTTCAAAAGTATGTCTAACAACTGCAAACATTTAAAAATTATAAATCATTTTGCAATCATAATGAAATATTTAACGTATCAGTGTTCGTATCAGTAGTCGTATTAGTATTAGTATTCGTATTACGCACTGATTTCTTGCACGCCTGCGTGAAAAATATTTACTAGTTATAGATTTAATAAGCCCTTCACCACCTGAAATTTTTTTTAGCTACTAAACAGTGTTGGAATCGTTCTTGGGTGAGATAAAAATATTTATCAGTCATAGATTTAATAAAGCGTGCATAGATTTAATAAAGCGTGGATCTATTAACTATGTTTAGAATCACAAAAGCTCACAGCGAACACATGGGATCTCCTGCGAGAAAAATATTTACTGGTCTGCGTTTTTTTTAACGCCATACACGTTCATTGTGAAAGTAATTGTAAGGTTCTGAATTGAACCCTATTTATATGAATATAGGAAAAAACTTATTGACATTATAGTTACATAGTTTTAAATAATAGGGAAAATTAAAACTACTAACAAATATCATACATAAATACAAAATAAAATCAAACTTTTACAAAACTGAGAGAGTTGTCGATCAACAGTCACTCGATATATATAGACTAGACTAGTCCGAAGCTAGTTTATTTGGATTTAAGACTGCTTTGAACTCTAGCAAACTCAGTCTGCACATATTGGCTTTGTTGTTTATCGTCTGTTCAAACCCCTCGCTAAATGAGAAAAATCGGACTAGATACTTGCACTTTTTAAGTCGTCTAACAGTCAGTATCAATACTGTTAGGAAGACTAAAGTGCCAAACAGACCTCTAAGGCGTTGTTCATATGCTTTTTAATCTACTGACAACCTAATGTCTTCAATCTCAAACAAACGAGGATTTATACTTTAATACCTATCCTATTCTCCGATAACCTTACAACATTGTTCCTAATAATATTAGGGGATTGATAAGAGAGTATGACAAGATTTATATAGTGTTAAAGAAAAACTACTACCTGACAATAACACTAATATGAGTAATAAATAGTCTTGTCAAACTCTCTACCAAAGTCATAAGAACAATGGAGGTTCTGTATTGACGTAATTAAGACTATCAAAATATCTAATAAGTAAAATATGTTTTTGCACTGTTTTGCGTCTTTTTTTCGCCCCCATCTAAAAATATTAACTAGTCTATGTTTTTAAAAGACAATCAAAAATATTTTACGTTTCTCCCACTAGGGATGGGAGAAACTAACCCCCCCCTTTTTTTAGGATCACTAAACGAACCAGCGAAAAAGTAAAATTTGTTTTTTAAACAACAAAAGATACTTTTAGATCAATAAATGTCTAAATTTTGGTAATTTGTAAAATTTCGACCTCCTAATTTCGCTTCTAACGAGTTTATTTGGTCTAAGGCATAGTAGAACACTACCTAAATAGTGTTCTACTCATTTAAGGCATATTAATCTCTATAACAATCTTCGTTGTCAATTTTGATTAATTCTCCGAAAGGAATGTATTCCCTTAGTGCTTTGGTTTCTAAATTGCTTGATATTCCCCAAAATACAGGAAAATCAGGCTCATAGTCTTGACTGATAGTAGCATAACCATCTGTAAAATATATTAAGGCTTGTATTTCATCTAATTGCTCAGTGTAATCCGCCAGCAAATTAAATACAGGTTCAAATCTTGTACCTCCTCTACCTCTAGGCTCAAAATTTAAAGTATCTCCAGCAGTAAGATCATATATATCCCACCACTCACCTTTATCATTTTTCCTAACAGTGCTGTCGCAATAACAAACATAGACTTTCTCTATACCGCAATCCTCTAATATTTTTTGACTTTCGCTAGCATAATATTCTAATTCTTGCGAAGTGACACTCCCTGAAGTGTCGTTTGCAATGGCAACAATACCACCTTTACCAGCGACATTTCTAGCGGGTAAGTGTATTCCTCTAAATTGATGTCTTCGATTTAAAGACTTCCAGCTTGTTTCAGTCTTAAAAATACTTGTAAGACTTTCTCGCAAGTGATCATTCCAACGAATTTTGCTTAATTGATCTCCCTTAATACTTTCGGTTAATCCAGCAGTTCCATCCATTGAACAATACTTATCTGCCATATGTACATTACGTTTAATTTCTTCGCTGATTTCTTGCATTTTTACATGACTAAGTTCTTTTCCATTTTCATCAATAGGAGTAAAGACCTCACCAATACTTTCAGGAATTTGGTCGTACTTATCACCAGTATTTTTCTCTTCCTCATTATTTGAAGATTTAGAATTATCTTGATCATCAGCAGTATTATCTTCATCAGTATCAGGACTAGAGGATTGATCATTGTTAGCTTTATCAAAATTTCTTTGATTATTCATTTGATCAATAGCCTTTTTAAAACTTTTTTCATCTTCATCTAAAATGCTGTAGATTTTTTCAGCACTCATACCTCTATACTTTATATCCCACATACCGCCCTCAACAAGATCAATATCAGTGTCGTAAATTAAGTAGTTATTTATCGCATAATCGCAAGCAACGTTCCACAGCTTATGATTTCTTTTACCTTTCCTTAAAGGATGTTCAAAAAGAACGTGGCAAGCTTCATGTATCAAAACTCCTTGAATTTGCTCACTAGAATGCTCTTCAACAAAAGATGGATTATATCTTATACAAGTTCCATCTGTAGCCATTGTAGGTAACGTATCGTCTTCGATTAATGGTAAAGGCATTAACATACTTGCTAAACCTATATTTTCTTTCATCAATCTTGCTCGACAAAGAACTATCTTTGGATATTTAGTCATTACCACCTCCAGCTAATTGATCCATAAAACCCTGATTAATAGGATCTACAGCTTTTTTTAACTTAGTACTAATATTAGCCCTTTTCTCTTTTGCTGTTGCACTATCCTCCCTCAGTTCTTCAGGATTTCCTATGCCAGCTAAAGCAACAACTAATTTTTGATGGATTTCATTAATAGTTTCATCATTACCGAATACGTCTTCATTCATACTAGGCAGAACTTGGACTATCCCACGTAAAGTATTAATGCCTTGATTTTTAAAAAAACTTCTATTTTTTTTATCTTTAGGATCATAATTAGCTAAACGTTCTGCTAAGTCGTAGGCTTTCTTTTCTATGTCCTTTAAATAAGTTTTCATAGAATTGTTTCTATTAACTAGAACTCTGCTTTCAACGTCATTTTTTATTCTGTTAATTACAGAGCTAGAAATATTTAACCTTACATCTTTGCTTTTATGTTCAGCCCAGTTAGGTATTTCATTAAACTTTACGTCAAAACGAAATTTACCTCTCATTCTTTCTTTGCCCTCATTATCTGTGTAATAGGTTACAAGTTTTTCAGGCTGTGGATAATCTTCTATATTAAAAGCTTCACCCAGCTTCTGTTTAGCTTCCGAGATCAAAGTAGGATAATCTTTTATAAATCCTCTTACTTCTTTCTTAAAATTTATCTCAGCTTTATCTAATTCATATACAAGCTTATCTAAATTTCTGTTAGGACATAATCTCCAGCCACTTACTACTTTTCCATCATTGTCGTGAGTATTATCATCCCAAGCTAAAGTCAAAGGGTAATAATATTCATTTCTAACTTGGTTAATAATGCTCCTGAAATGTTTAGCATATTCTTTTCCCACTAAATATTTTTGTGCATTAACAGAACCTTTATCGCAATTAGTACTTTCTACTAATTTTTTTTCTAAGAATTTATCCGATTTAATTCCACTCCAAAATTTAGTAGTAAACCTCACTAATGTGGCGGTTTCGGATAAATGATTTCCTATATTAATTTTTTCCTTACTCATGTTACCTCCAAATCTCCATCTATATCTACCTGACAATCATCACCATATTCTGTATCAATAAATTTACAAGATACTTTTGCTTTTTTGATCTCGTCTTCGGTAAGTTTAGTAAGTCTTAATGTATCCCACTCGATAATTTTTTGTAAATCATTACTTATATCTCCTGATTTATTTATATTTACTTCACAAAAAGCTTGCTCAACCTCATAATGAGTTAGCTTTATGTTTGACCTTACTTCGTAACGTCTTAGGTCTTGCGAATATTCTTGAACATTATAAACATACTTTTCTCTCATTTTTCTTACTACCTCCTCAGCATGAAAATCAATTTCTAAACCTTGATCTACTCTCCACTGTGCATGATCAATAGCTTCTTCTTCACTGTTACAATCAAGAACTTCTAGTTCTATCTCAGCAGTCACAATATACGTTTTACTCATTTCTCCTCCTTTCTATTGTTATCTCAACACCTAAATCATCATTAGTTGTTAAAATGCTTTCTAATTGACATTCTTTTAGGTCGTAGTTGTCCAAATGATAGAAAATTACTTCATCATTATCGTCAAACTTTTTTAAAGTTTTTATAAGGTCTTTAACTTTCATCAGAACCCTCCTTATATAAAGTACCATCTTCATAAAATTTGTAATCGTTCAACTCTACAGAATTTAAGAATGAACGTTTAGAGTAATGACTAGCTTGATCGTCATACCACAAACGTAACATTCTGTTCTGTATTTCTTTTATAAATTTGTTAGTAGAACTTTCATCTAAAACTTTATATTCTTCTTTATCTAATAGTTTTAAGGTGAATATTTTTAGGTCTTCGCACATATAATAACCAATACCCTCATAGTTTTTTAACAACCTTTTATAATTATTGTTGTCTAAGGCATAAAAACTATCGTCAGGTATTAGCTCTATATAATCTCTTGCACAATCATCTTCACTGCCTGATAGTGTCCAACTCTCTAATTTCATATGCAAACGTTTAGCAAAAGTTTCAAAACTATGTAAGTTTTCATCTTGCCAAGCATTTGTGTTACTTTCATCATAAAGCCAAAACTTCTCATATATTTTGTTACACAATTCATCATCTTTTTTTAAATCTTCCAGATCATAAATTGTAAATTTTTTAGTTATTGTCTTAGGCATTATTCA